>Ga0268261_10003467_pt1 | contig 11603 bp, 9 predicted proteins | sample TergutNc150P1_FD_190353 | JGI IMG/M metagenome (GOLD analysis project Ga0268261, IMG submission 190353) | Nasutitermes corniger P1 segment gut microbial community from laboratory colony in Florida, USA - Nc150 P1 (SPAdes) (version 2) | ecosystem: Host-associated > Arthropoda: Insects > Digestive... | reverse complement strand
CCCCCCCCAAAAAAAAAAACTCCGTGGCCTTAGTTCGTGAGCGAACTATACCGACAGATTGGCAAACAAACTAAAAAACCATAAAAGATTTGGAATAAAACTACACAAGCTTTGTGAAGGCAACAGTATACAAACATTAGCCAGAAATCAAAGATACAAAACATGTATGAGGGGAAGGGAAATCACTGCTGTGAAGGTGGCAAAATTATTTTGCCTAGCATACTCCCCATTTTCATTTGCTTTTACATTTAATGAAACACCTGGCCAGCCAGAAGTTTCATGAAGACAAAGAGGTGATAAGTGGACTCACTACATGGTTCCATGTGCAGGTGGCAGTGTTGTTTGACCTCAGAAAACAAAAACTTGTACCCAAGCTAAACAAACACCATGACACAAATGGTGATTATGTTGAAAAATAGCTAAGGTTAAAGGTATGTGTTAAGAGTCTTTTCACTCAATTTTGTCAATAAACAGATTTTAAAAATTTTATTGCATTTGTATCTTTACTTTCTGGACGTCCTAGATACATATGAAATGGTGGCTTGTTGGGGGGGGACTTTTGAAAGTTGTTTCAAGTATCATGCCTACCCCTGCAACAGTTCTGAGGCTAACAAGGAAAGTGGAAGGTGATGGACTTTTGAAAGTTGTTTCAAGTATCATGCCCACCCCTGCAAGAGTTCTCAGCCTAACAAGGAAAGTGGAAGGTGATGGTCTCAAATTATAAATGGATAATTATTTTTCATCACCTCAACTGTCTTCTGCCCTACACAATAGGAAAGAAAACGTGGGCACTGTTCATCACAGCAGAGAGGGCATTCCAAAATAACGCTGGGCAAAAGACCTTAAAATTGAAGAAGAGTGAGATGTTTGTAAGGTGAGAGGTGGCACAAGTGCTGTGTGGTGGTAAGAAAAGAGGATATTTTCCTCCAATCAACATGGACAACCACACAGCATCAGGTCATTTTGTCAATACAGATAGAAATACATCAAATCTTCGTGCAGCTGTGCAATGAGAGTTACAATAAGAGCATCGGCATTGTGGATGTCAGTGCTATGATGACAGCTACAGAGTTTTCCGTAAGATGTGGAAATGGCCTATTACGATCTTCTTCTACCTCACTCATCTAACTATTCTGAAGGTCTCATAATTCACAAATCATGTAAGGAGTAACACACACATAAAGTGTTCCATGAACGACCTGCAGGGGATCTTACCCATGGCACATGGGACATAATCCATATCATTCACATTCCACTCATGATGGGCCACCATCCAAAGTTCCGACATTGGGTTGGACAATTTAGTCTCTGGCCTGTCACTGGTTGCTCTCAAACAAGTAACGCATGTTCTTGTCAAGGGAAGGTCTCCAGGCCATTTTACTTTTGTGAATACTGTAATGTAGGGTTGTGGCAGTCTGTGCATCAATTTCTTTCACACAAAACTCCAAAAGTGAATATCTCTGAGTGTAGAGTGACTAAGAAATGTGAGCATTTTATGGGCAACACCTGTAGTATAACAGCAGTTAATCATATCAAAGCATATACACGGTATGACAACAAAATGCTGATTAGCTTGCTCACAGATTGTCAGGCCTCCTGTAAAATGAGCAGCCACAGTTCTCCACTGAAGTCTCTACAGAGGTCAGTCGTACATTCTGTTACATTTTCTGCTACGGAATTACATTCATTTTCAACAAATTTTCACAGCTCATATGACTTACTTCTAGCTTATATTTGACAGACGCAGAACACGTAAAAAAAAAAAATTATACACTTTAATGCATTAATAACTCAACTAACATTTTACTGCCAATTTGCAGCACAAGAAACCATTAAAATATGCCCAGTTCAGTAAACAGCAACACAGAGAAATTCCATCCTGCTTTATGTATGGAAGCCATTCAAACCTTCCACACTTGTACCGCCAAATACTAACCCCCTAATTCCATCATTAAAGTTAGCAAAGCAACACAATTTCAATTTTGTACAAAAGTCTTTAAAAAATCAACAAGGCAACAGTTCCACATCATAATTCTTGCACTTGCCTTCAACTCATTTTTTCAAAATTTTTACGTGAAACATCACCATTGTGCAAGTTAATCTATATATTTATTGAATATACCATCATGCAACAACACTATCAATGACTTACAGTGGTAACTAGATTTGACCTTCTATTCAGGCCATCATCAGACCATGAATTTAATTCAAAATTAAAGGAACGCCGCACTATCATCTTAATGCAAAAAATGATGAAGACATCTGCAATACAGCCAAGAGAAAGGAAATGTACAATGCTTAGAACCCTTAAGCAAACATTTTAATTGGAATCAAATGAGTGAAAATACTGCATTCCAGGATTTAAAACTTTCAAACATTCACAGAAGGTCATGGAGGGTTGCAATGCCACAAATAAACATAACATGATGGAACATCATACACTAACAAATTACTTTTGTTTCAGTCTGGGTATTAAGACTGTTTGAAACAAGCTGCTATGAAGCCTTTTAGCAAATACACCTATGTAACCCAAGACAATGTTTCACTAGTATTTCACAACCAAAGACCTAGACACACATTTTGTAGCCAGAGAGAGGCAGTTTTAATGTGTTACAATATAAAAGAACACAGAATATTTCCATTCCAAAATTACACATACATACATACACCCCACCAAATAAGTCACACACATTTCACATTTTTGTCATAATGGTCCCTAAATATATATATATATATATATATATATATATATATATATATATATATATATATATATATATATAAATATATAAAAGAAATATTTGAATGAACACATGCATAAATGTTAAAGTGATATGCTGACTGAAAATGACTCAGCCCTCACTGTAAAGGTTTGGTTTCTTAAAGTCATGGAACACACACCACACACTGGATGTGGCAAGGATGTGCAAGACACAAATTGAATGTATTTGTCACATTTTGATGTTGCTCTTCATGACAGATTCTTAATCAATCAACAAAAAGTTCCAAAAATAACTGAAACTAGTAATACAAATCTCTGTTTTCTTTGATGTAGGGCTATATAGCAGATGCACTGCACCTCAGACACTGACTGATGGGCCACAATAGACAAAGTATATTCTCTGCACCACCCAAGTATCTGTCTAGTAAGGATTAGACTTACAAATCATAACCACTACAAAATAAAATTAAAAACCTAGATTTAAATGTACTATAGTGTAATGCAAAGTGGGCCCAGAGAGTATAGTCAGTACAATGACTTGCTACAGGTTGGATGGTTCAGGGCTCAAACCATGGTGGAGGCAAAATTTTTCCCACCCATCCAGAGTCATCTTGCAGCCCACCCAACCTACTGTGCAATGGGTACCATGTCTTTCCCAGGTGTAAAGCGGCTGGGGTTAGGCAATGACTACCCACCCCCATCTAGCGCCAAAGTTCAAGAGTAGAGCTACACCTCTAATCTCCCTCCATGCCTTCATGGCATGTTAGAAGGCATAAACTGTTCCTTGACCTATTATATTGCAATGTTATAAACAGAAGGTATGAAAAAAAAGGTTTGATGAACATGCTCCTGACAGGAACTGAAAAACACCCACCCTGAACATTGCCATTACAATAGCATACACGCACACAATTTATCATGATAATAGTAACAATCTGTGATAAATGCAAAAGAAATGCCTCTGTTAGAGAACAATTATATTGAAATTTTATGTAAGCCTACTTTATGGCCAAAAATACCTCTCATGTACTCATACTGGAACACAGCTTTATGTTTGTGAAGTTTGATTACTGTTCAGTGGGTATGCATGTGAAGAAATCTGCAAGGATATCAGCTGTTGTGTCCAAGAATGAATCTGCTTCCAAATCACACAGCAAACAAGGAAATATCTGGCTGAGTGATGGTAACTAACTACACTGAGTGTGTTGCTAGGTAAGGTTAAATCTTACCTCATACCATCAATGTCATCTAAAGGGTTTACAGTGTAGGATGCATGAAACACAGTCACTGCATTCAGAGTCTGTAACGTTCAGACTACATATGATGATGCTAGACTGTATCAACAGCGAACATAATCATGCAGTCACAATTTTAAGTTGCTTATTAGGTGACATGACATGAAAGGCATTCAGTAGCTATTTTTGTAACAGTTTTTAAGTAAGATTCATTGTCGCTTCCTAAGCGTTAACACATTTTGTTTAACAGGATATAACAGCATCCACGGAATGACCTGCATGGTGGACAGAACTGTTATAAACTAATGTATCATTGTTCTTTTTAGTTTCACAAAAGAATGAAAGGCCAAAATTCCTTACTTTGTCATAAATGTGCAAGAGTGGTGTACAAAAATAGGATTTGCAGTCAGAGAAACAACAAATTCTGTCTGGCAAATAAAAAGTGGAAATCTTTATCTGCTGCGTGTAAAATGCACTGCACTAATCAGCTCAGCACCATGTCTTTACTGGCTACTAAATACTTCAATGTACTCCTGGTTCCAGACAACTTCAAAGAAACCTATGTGAACACACTTCATCACATCCACTTGAGAAGTAAATTACAAAAGTTGCTATGATCAGTAAGCCAAAAGTTTAATGAAATATGTACTTCTACATGCATAATTACTGTCAATATCAGTGAAGACATTTACTGACTTCTACCACCCAATATTCAAGTTCTAATTCATCTACATTATACCCTGATAACTGCCAAAATTTAGTTAAAAAAAAACGCAATATAATGTGGAATTGTGGTTTGAAAGTCTTGGAGTAATTGACTGGTTTCAAAGAAAGTAAGAAATTTCTGAACCATAATACATAACATGTTACTGATTTCTGTAGATAATTCTATGCATTTTATGCCAACACTTCAAGCTAATGACAAAAATGGTGTACACTTAAGCACCATTACATAATTCCTATACAGTTCAATATTTACGAGGAATGTGTATACACATTAAGCGTTTAAATTCGGTATTAAACCTGAAAACCCGATGAAACAAATTCATATGAAAGTACAACCCAAGAAAATAAATTTCACAATACCTTTTTGGAAAACCACACCCGTTTAATTGCAACATTACACCCGTTTCTATTCACTTACTGTTACACGAGACCATAATATTAAACACTATTCAGCTTTACTCAGTGCAACAAAATTGAAATGTGGACCAACCAACCTCCATTCATAAGATAAAATCTATACCACTTTGTGATGGGCGGTGGGACTTGGTAAAGTTCCCTGCAAGCAGTTCCCCTTCACCAGTACCACATACTGGAGCTTACACATTTCTCTCCCTCTCAAGAAAACACTTTGAAAACAATAAATAGCACCCTCCACCACCTGCCAGGGAACATTACTGATTGTCGGCAACATACAGAGAACAGCCCTCGACAACGCACACCTTAACTCGACGCCTGCCTACACCCCTAGCTTATACATGTATTTATAGTCAGTGCAACGACAAAGCAGCAGAACTTGTCAAGACTAAACCTCTGTAAACATAAAAACATAAATATATCTGAAATGATAAATATACTGTTGAAAATTGTGTAGTCTTGCAAAGTTCTGCTTTATGGTGAACAACAACAAAACACTGCGTACATATGAGATGATAACCTGCGTAAAATGTTACAAAAAAAATATATATATATATATTCATTAAATCACGATACATTCTACTGAAAATATTGCATGTTTTCATCTCAAATGTTCACAAATGCATAATATAAATTATGGACAGCAAGCATGAACAGTCATTCCAATGCATTACTCTTAGATGATGTAATTCATAAATTTACACAACACTGCTTCGTTCTGTGGTATGTCAGTTGGAAGAACTCTACCCTATCATATTACTGAAGCACAAATGTTACTTTATATGAAGACATCAATTTTACATGGTATACCACACACTATAAACCAACTCAACATAAAATTAAATCTCAAAAACATACACCACCTAAATAAATAAATAAAAAAATACGGTCAGGTAAAATACTATATAATAAATAATGCATATCAGTGTTAGTATGGAACATTAACCCCAAAAAATATCATCTTTATAACCCGTGTGCAAATTCTTGATATCACAGGGAATTGTGAGCAAAAGACAAGTAAAGCAGTCCTTTCTTCGGGGCACATAAAAGATTCAAGTGATGCAATGATGCCATCAATTTGAAGAAAATGTTAACACCCCCAACCTTCCAATGCTAATAAAAATGGCAACTCACTTATGAAAACTTTTTCTTCTCTCTGCTGGCAAAAAATATAATCCGTACACATCACTTCAGTGGAAAGATGTAAGCTCCTCTTCACCTCACGACAACATCCATTTTCACGATTCTCAAGAATTTTCAACTCACAATCACAAAACTGGCATACACAAGCATTGCAGTAAAAATGTGAGACAAATTTCATATATTCAGATAACTGAATAAAGGATAAACATTCTAGTAAAACACTGCAGCTGTACATGATGCAATCTTCAAGGTACTGATGTTCAGTTGCAAAAGATTATAACTTAGCTTCCCCACACAGCACAATGAAGTAACAACTCAGCGGTACCAAAGTACGCGTCTCATACGCCCAGACTACAGAAGGAATTTCATTACTAAGATTGGGCAAATGTCTCATACGGCCAACAGAACACTGACAATTCAAGTCTTCGGGGATGTTAATCCACACTGACTGATAAAGAGTTACCAATGTTCTGAAAGAGTATAATGCCTTCAACGTCAAAGCCAAGAAGTCGTCTAATACTGCTCCTCCAAAATTTCAGTAACTAAGTACCATTCCACATGGGATACCATGAGAGATTACCGCAGTATTCATGAACACCAAGCAGATCCTTAAGTCTCACAAAAATATCACTTTCCACAAACAAGGAATAATGAAACACTTCACATAAAGACTAAACAAGATTCAAATGAGCAGAAGCCAATTTGTAACAACAAACCATTATTATTAAGTCTGCTAACTTCTGTGTTACGGTAGTGAACCTTAAAATGTTTCATGATTAAAATCTACTAATATACACATCAGCATAAACCAACCACGTACACAAGAGGTGCAAATAACAATAGAACTTCCAATTATTCATTTTTTTTTTCACCTCCTGTGTTTCAGCCTCATTAAGCCAGCACCATCAAATTAATATTGTGAACACAGCACCCAAACTGAATGGTTTAGACCACAATCTGGAATTCAAATGTGAAAGTGAAAATAAAGGAAAGATTGCACACACTACTGGCATTCCTATATGATACTACAATTGGAGAATAAGATCAGACACAACTTACAAAAGACAGTTAGAGAAGGCTGTGCTGAGCACTGAATGAAGAAAAAGGGAGGCAACCTTCACTTAACATGACACACATACCTAATTACAAATTTAGTCAAACAAACAAACATAAAACATTTTCCTCGGAGCTGACTGACTACAAAGATTGGATACTACACAATTAAGGAAGCCCCCCTGAAAACAGTGAATTTTCAGACTTACATGCCAAGAATGTCACATCAAACTGGAGGGCACTTGAATTACATTATAAAGAACATGTTACATAATTTCCAATCAACCACTATTAGCTTTCTGAATGTATACTCTCAGGAATGGCAAAATGTACAATACTTTGGAAAGTACTATGAAATTTTCTATATTTTCACAAGGTTAAAAAATAAATTTGCTAGAGAGAGTTTGCATATCTACCTAAACAAAGGCACTACAGCTTAACATACCCACAGGCAGGTCGCAATTTCTATATTCTACATGAAAGTCTTAACCACATATGTGCATAGACTATGTTACATTGGCTTCTCTACCATCACCCAATACCAGGCACATTTCCATTGGGGTATGATTTTACACACACATCAGATCTGAAGTTATTACAGTACAAACCACACCTAGGATAAATTGGCAAATGACATTAGAACTAAAATGCACGTTCTTTGCCATAGCTCATATACGATCTATCCTAAATTCCAGTGCTGTGTGAAAAAATGTTTGAGACTCTCATGCGGCATGGCACATCCTGCCCTTAGGTGGCACACAATATACTATTCAACAGGTGGACAAGCTCACCTTATCTGACTACAGCAGAAATTAACTGGTTTCAGAAAGTTTTCTACAAGCGATACATGTAGTCAAAGGACATACACTGAGAAACTCATTCCTTTCACCAGGTCTATGGTGGAAGAAGTTTTGTAACAAATTTTAATTATTTCTGTCACATAATTAATTCACAATGGTACACCAACAAAAGGCACAAACTTGTTCCATAGATATTTATTTTAGAACATCACACTGAATATTCCTACATGTTGCGATCTGCACGGGACCATCATCAGGGAATTAAACCAAAGCAATACATCATAAAACCAAATTACTGACTTCTGTATACAGCCGATGTTATACGAGTACTCTACAAAGAAATACCTACATTTTAACCATCTGACTCATTAACATCTACATCAGCTGTGTACAAGAGTGAATAATTTGGTTTTATGATGCACTAATTCGATTTGGTTCCCTTGTGATTGTCCCATGCGAGCTGGAACATGCAGGAATATTCAGTGTGTAAATTTAATACACATATCTAAGGAACAAGTCTGAGCATTTAGTTGGGTTAGTGCCATGAATTAGTCACCAATAATGCATGGAATTAATAACGTAAAGTTCTGTCACATGACTATTTTCATGTTATCTATATTTTGGTACATGCAATTAAAATTTCACAGTTACTTGCAACATCAGAAAATAGTAACAGTTTTATCCCAAGCAACAAACAGTATTACACAAGACAATGGGCCCTCCATCTGGTAAGACTTGCCTTGTACCTTAAACAACAGTTGGTCAGCACCTTTGCGTGCCTACCCATCTTATCCGTGTCCAGGGTTAAAGGCTCAAGTGTAAGTAAGAAGACTTGTGTGAAACTGTGGCATAAAATAATGTATAGAACCACACACAGCGCTTTCTGTTTCGCATATGAATTCACCCTTTCTAAAAATAAGGTGGACATATCAAACACACCTGGTCATCACCGCAAATTACTCTACCAAGCACTCTATGTATCACCAGTTATTTGATAGAATCTGATACTTGCAATTTAGTTGTAACTCTATGCAATACATCACATTTGTGCCAAACCATCTACAAATGGGCTTGAAAATTATGTCTTAAAGTATCCTGACAGAGTCGTCATCAGAATCCACTCCATATTCTTTATATCCCACGACCATCCTTTAGGACAAATCGTTTTTACGATTGTATGGAAGTTAACTGCAACTCAATACCATGTTTTTTTAATACATATGACTTTAAAAATGATGAGAGAAATTTTAATACATGAGTTGTATAAGCATGGGCGCACATATATTTACATAACTATTATAATGACCACACACTACAACATACAAACTCTATCCCAGTTTACGCTAAAGTTATATTTAAATTTCACAATGGATTTCACACATCTGATTTTATAATTCCTGCAGAGACTATATATGTAATTTGCACATTTATCAATATGTAAGTCTGTAAAACCCAAGCTGTCCTACTTTTGTACTCAGAGAACACCTTGATAATGGCCTAATGAAGATCAAACATGCTGAAGTGAAGATAGGGGTGCAAGTTTCATTATTATTAGCTACTCTTGGATATATGGTTGGTCTATGCTGCTCTGATATGCAATGTCCACTTTAACAGAAGATAAGCAACGTTTTGGAGAAATCACCTGCCACCACCTTCAGTGTTGAAGCCACACAGAATCACCAACCACAAGCCGTCAAACGTTATTATCAACATGAAATCTTCACATCTCATACAGCTTTCGTACGTCACATGAAACACACTAGTACGTTAGCAACCTCCAACCACCATGTGCCAACCTACAGGAATGCACAGGCAGCTGCAGCAAAAGAAAAGAATAATGTTTGACACAGCCAGATGATTTGTTCATTTTAAAAATATATATATATTTATTCAGAAAGGCTGCATTTTATGTTAATCACCCTAAAAATTGACAAGTTTACACTAAATTTTGCAGTGATGCTACAACAACAAACCGAAAGTGTGCAATAACTTACATATGATCTATTCCAAGTTCTGTAACACAACCAATGTAACAACCTTATAACGAGCAGATAGTTTTGAACAAGTGATATGAATTTTTCCCTTGGGATTGTGCAGTACACACCAAAACATGTAGGAGAGATCTGGTAATAAATATAAGTATTCAATTACATAATGCGCATTTACTGGAATATTGAAGATAAAATTGTTCAGAAGAAGTTTGGTGGCAAAAGTACAGATAACTTCCACCATCCTACAAAGCCAGAATTAACTTCTGTAAGTACCAGGCAAAGACCCCAATCCCCTGTTGACCAAATTAAAAGCCAACTCTGTGCTAGGCTATCTTTCAGCCCACAGAGGGCCAATCAGGGATACCACTGTCATGGCTTAAAGGACACAATGATCCTTAAAGGTTAAGCACTTGACACATACCTCATATATCACATTATATGCAAATTCTTTGTGTTTTCTCTACCTGTATCTAAAGCACGATTTTGAATTTCGGGTTTACATAATATGCTGAGATGCTTCTGATGTTCTGCCATACACTAAAATTGTAATCTTTAGAGCAAGCAACCAAAGAGCAGGATGCAGCCTCATGTGTAGGCCCTGTAGTAGGAATAGGTTGGAGGAGTGTGTTGATACCTACAATTATGCCCCCTCCCTTATCACCAGTGTAACACACACATAGCCACAGGTATTTCTAATGCATAGCATCATGTTCCACACATCCACATGTTGCATCTTATGCTGAAAATGGGAGGGTAACATAAGTTAGTGAGTCCGGTAGTAGTAAAGTGAATAGATGTGAAGAAAAATGCAACTTAAGATATGCTTTGACAAGCCAGGAAGAACCAATAAGACATTTCCAACAGACCAGCCAATTACCAACCACGAGAACTCAAGAATGTTACTATTGTCGTTGGAGAGGGGGTAGTGTACATGTTTACACAAGGCATTCAGTTGAAAATGGAACCCCAGCACAAGACAAACTCAGTGGTGTAGCATGTCACTGACTGCAGTTTACCATGCCTCACACCGTTATACTGTATCATCTCAATGCAGCCATACAGTCAAGTTTCACATGCCGTAACATGCATAAATATAAACTGTCTGTTGTGGTTTGTGAATGCAAGCACAGAGCAAGAGACGTCTTCTGTAACAAACTGATTTTTCTGTTCATGAATATGCAATACAGTCTAGCACAGAGGTTTTTATTGTGGAGAACTATGTATGGAGGGGGGAATCCTGAGAAAGTCTCAGCAAATTTAAAAGACAGTTTCAGTTCTTTAAAAATCAGCAAGACATTACTGATAAAAAAAATGTCAAACAACAGTCTCCTTATTAAGCAGCAAATGTAACAAGTTGATCCATCTGGCCTTTCCCATGAAGACAGCAGTAAGCCAAATGTCCCCTGGCTGTGTCATGAGCAATGAGTAGGGTATGTCTCATGGTACGGTTACCACCTCACTGCCATCAGACCTGCAGGGTCTCTCTCTTGGACACCTACCCTTTGACCTGTCCTGGGGG
>Ga0268261_10003466_pt1 | contig 11604 bp, 8 predicted proteins | sample TergutNc150P1_FD_190353 | JGI IMG/M metagenome (GOLD analysis project Ga0268261, IMG submission 190353) | Nasutitermes corniger P1 segment gut microbial community from laboratory colony in Florida, USA - Nc150 P1 (SPAdes) (version 2) | ecosystem: Host-associated > Arthropoda: Insects > Digestive... | reverse complement strand
CAGTTAAACCCTCTTAAGATGTTTTGGGAAAAAAAATTCAACAAATTATTCAGCACAAAAATGTATTAAAACAGCAAGCACACAAAACTATATTATTTTACAATGCAGTATTCCAATGGGGCCAGGACAGAATAGCCGGTATAGCAACTGCTATACGAGGGTGGTCTGAAGACTGAATATCAGTGGGGTCAAGATTTTCTGTACCCATCCAGACTGCCCCTGGGGCCTAGTCAGCCTTCTATACAATGGGTAACAGGTCATTCCCAGGGAAGAAACAGCTGCTCATGGCAGGTTACGGAGCCGACATGTATTTAAATTGACATTCTCTTTGCTCAAATACTATTCTGGACAAATTCCGTACAAAATGATTTTTTTGCCATGAAACCACAGACCACATCTTACCTTCTTTAGTGATTCTGACACATTCTGGAACACATTTTTTTCTAGCATATCTAGTAAATGAACAGCAGATTCTTGCTAGAACTACTCCATAAACAGTGATTCTACCTATAACATGTGGCTGTCCTTCACATTTTTCCAACTCAGCTTTTCACTTCTAGACTTCATTACTGTGGCTTGTATTTTATGTTGATATAAAATGCAAAGTTCTTACATGATTGTTTTGCAAGCAGAATTTTAAGTAGCATTCATCATGTTTGTAACATCCGGCATCTCTTGAATTGAGAGCAGTTTATTTTTTTATGAAGTAGCCATGCTGACCACATGTTCAGTAATTAAAGGCTCTACGGGGGAGGAACTGGACACGTATATGCAATTTGAAATGAACATAAGAAGTATGTAAATTCTGCACACAGAACACGTCACATTACAGAAATTAAAACAAAACAGCTGAGTCACAACATATTCCATAAAACCCATTCCAATTAGTGATGTAAATTAAGCAAAGGCCATGATGTTGTGTCATGCTGTGTGAAATGCACATGCAGCAATTGATGACAGTGCTGCTGGAATGTGATGTCATATCCTATTTTATGTTTCCATGGATTTTTTTTATAACAATCAGCTGATTATCTGTACCTCTCATCTGTGGTGATGACCTTTCAGATGAATGTTTATGACCTGACAGCATTATTCTGTCACAGTATGTTGGAAAAAAATTGAAACATACTTTGTAAAAATTTTTATCTTAAAAAGTACTAAGTGGTAAAAAAATTTACTGCACTGCAAAATTTTTGTACACTGTAAGCAGGAAACATATTAAAAAGGCAACATATATGTTAATCACATGGAGGAATTTGGTATTAAACTATTCTGACTTCTTAGGTAGGAAAATTTCTTAAGTGGGGGAATCTCAAGCACGTTTTACTGTACTTTCAAACTTCATGTCAATATGCAACTAATGATGATAACACATATAATGAAAATTGTAAAAAACCACTTAATATAATGCAGTTTTATATGATTCCAGATACAGCCTGATGTCTTAACATATCAAGCCAAAAACATGTTGCTGTAGTTGTGACATTTAGTTTTAGTAAAAAAAGTTATGCTAGATGTTTTTTGTTTTCATCTGTTTACCCATTGATATTAAGGGATAGATCAGTTCAGTTATCTATAGATGTAATTAAATAATATGCCATGAATGTTTTGACACTACAACTGTTTGCAACTCCACATTTTAAAATTTAACCACATTTATATAAATTTCAAATGTGGTTAAATCCATACATGTTTTATGTAGTATTTCTAGCCCCCAGTCATCATTTCGAAGGCCAATACACCCAGTCACACCGAGAAAATGCTGCAAATGAGATTTCATTCAGTCTTCTGTCATGGTGTAGATGAGACCTTCACTCTTCTGGGATGTTACACAGCAGAGGTTAGTAGTTGATTACCAACATGTTGGGACAACATAACAGTCCAGCAGTTCAAGAATGAGACTGCTTGAACCTTGAATATGGGACCAACACCATATACCAACCCAGACTTGTGAAGGCCATTTCAAGTGAACTGTAATGCTGAACAAAGATAAAACAAAACAAAACAAAACAAAATACTGTAAAGCATGTACCACACAACATTCTATAAGTACAGTGGACTTCATTATAAGCCAATATAATTCAGTTTTAGTGAATGTGTACCATACTGCAAACAAATCTATCAATTTAGGTGCTAACAGCACATCACAGGCAAATAGGCAGGCAGACAGATGAATGTACATGACTATCACATAATGCATAATTTTTTTACTTTGTACAGAAAATCTAAAATTCCCAAAATGTACTGACACACAAACTCCAAAATGACATGTGTGATCTGGATCCCTATCACCTGATAAGCCCATCCTTGTTTGTATCAGCCTCTTTAAATACATGTTCTCTCATTCGTTCTAATTCCTCGATGCGTTCCCGCATGTCATCCTCTGCTGCACCTGGAGTGTACATCTTATCTAGTTCCTTAAGAAACAAGGCCTTTACTTCATCTGGATCCCAAAATCCATTACCATCGAGATCTGTAACATACCAAAACCAAACAATGAACACTGACAGTCATCTGCTGGATACGCTGAAGTCAAAACCAACATTCTTCCATGACATCATTAACATTTTTGCTATGAAATGAAGGTGGATCAAGAAACATTACAAATTATAAGGTACAGCCTGTAACTCTAATTAAAATGTATGTAATTGTATATTATATTTCCACTTCCATTCTGAGAAAAATCATGCTACACCAGTCTTTGTACCTTACATTTCTTTCATAACTATAAAGTATCCAACTTGTGGGAGTGTGCTCTTAAAGCTTGTAATATTGAGTTTTTATAAATAAACCTGCTGTACTGTGGAAAAATAAATGCTCTGCAATCAGAGTAGAACAACTTTCAGCTTGTGGTTTTTTACATTACACAGTTGTGTTTGTTGGTTAATTATTGATACCTTTATGTCTTGGAGCTCTCATGGCGACAGAATTCAATAAAATCTTCTTGGGCAGACTTGTGTCAAGATGTGAAAATTCTCCAAAGTTTGAGACACTGACTCTGTACCCATCTTCAGGGTGCTACTGATGACGTGATGCCCTGCTGTCTGTTATATATACTTGTATCAGGCCTGGGGATTGGGATGGAATGTGAGCCTAGTGAAGGGAGTCAAGAGACTGATGAACTCGGCCTAGGCTATCTATTGTCAGCTGTGCAGATTGTTTTATTATATTGATTATCAGCTGCCATGTTTGGGTGAATGTGAAGCCAGTCCCTCTGTTGAAGTTTCTAGGATGTAACAATATCTCTGGTACTTCTGTCACTATGTGGTCCATGTAGGTGGTTGCCCTGGTCAATCTAGGACACGAAATTCAATTTCGAAAAATACATAGATTGACCAAGACAACCACCCACATGAACCATATGGTGACAAAAGTAACAGAGCTACAATTATGTTGCAGCAACTTCAACAGAAAGGCTGGCTGCGTGTTAAGCCAAACATGGCACCTGATAATAAATATAATAAAACAATCTGCACATTTGTCAATAGACAGCCTAGGCCAAGTTCAATGATCTCTTGACTCTGTCCACTAACTGGATTGGCTTGCATTCCACCCTGAAACCCAGCCAGATAGAGGTACATACACTGGATGGCAGGGCATCAAGTCATCAGCAGCACCATGAAGATGGGGGACGGAGTCAGCCTCTGAAAACCTGGAGAATTTTCACGTCTTGATACATCTGTCTGTCCAAGAAGATTTTCTTTACTGTTACCTTTGCCCAAAAGTTACACATTACAGTGATTTTGACACCAAAGAAATGTAACAACATATAAATAGAGACTGTAACTGTGTTCGGAAAATGCGCCTCCTAAAGGCCACCCAAAGACATAACATGTTTAGGTTCCTAGAATGTTACTATGAATGTAGTCATACAGTATCAACAATATACTTTTTAAACATTTTAAAGCTGTTCATTCCATGCAGTTTTAATCTAACTTATTTATTATACTTAACCAACCAAATGCACACATAATATACGTATTCATATTGTGCATTAACACTTAAATATGTTTTAGTTGTAGTGCCCATCTTCAGGGAGCTCACAACAAGTTCTTTAAAAACCATCTAAAATATACTTAGTTGCATTCATAATGTACATACAGCATATCTCAGCAAGGGTCAATCTATAGAGTGATGGTCTATATAACTGGTTATGCATTAAAATATTCTGCATACATTTTGATCACCTTCATGTAAGTATAAACAGAGGAATATAAAATTCACTCAAAATTCTATTTTTCTTGCCGTGTTGTAGCAATTTCGTATAAAAATCAACTAATGCACACTTACATTATTCACATCACTTTATTGGATCTGCGTTACTCCAACATGTTTTGGCACTGTAAGGGCCATCTTCCGAGAGTACGACCAATACATTTTAACAGCCAGATTAACAAAATATGTACCAGATGTAAAATTCTGGAAGTCAAAACATATTTAAAAATAAAATATCAATAAACATTAAAATGTAACAGACATACAATTTAAAATCATTATACATTATTGAGGTGTGACAAAGTTAATACATACCAGTTTACTGACCACCATGTACTATGTCACATGACAGCTACATGACTGAAGCATCACAGCAGAATCAGAAACTAGTGCAGGCTGTGAGGGTGACATAACTGTGCGCCATAAAGTAAACAAGGGGTTGTTTTCGCCTGGTATTTGTTCCAGAATCAGTTTATGTTCACGGTCATACTTCGGAATAAAAAATTGTTCTATAATGTCCATAAGGCATCCCTTAGAGGCTCGGTGTATTAATGTCAGAGTATTTTGTATGGGACCAAATTCATGTGCATGTTGCAAAATATGATTGTATATGCTGATTGTGGATTGTTGTACTGAATATACTATACATATTCAACGTAAGAGTGCTTCAGGCTTTGGCCAGTTTGGCCCACACAATTTAGATGGCATGAGGCACAAGTAAGGCTGTGTATCCCCCTACTGTCATATAAATTAGTACTGTAAGAATTCCTGGTTTAAAAAGTTAGATATTGTGTTTGTAGTATGGAATGCGATACGCAGATTAGTGCATTTAAGTAAGTTATTTTGTTAATCTGCCTGTGAAAATGTATCAGTTGCACTCTCTGAAGATAGCCCTTTGAAGGCCAAAACATGTTGGAGTAACACAGTGCTAATAAAGTGATGTGAATAATACAGGTGTGCATTAGTCGGTTTTTATATGAAACAGTGCTTTCAATGTGTGGAAATGAACAATATAAAGTGTCGAAGAAAATTTCACCTGTGTATACAAACATCCATCATGTTATCCAATGTAGACTGTGTCCTAGAAATATCAAATACATTAGTTAGATTGTATACTGCACCAAAAATATATGACATGGAAATTTATATGATGTACGTTCGGACTTACCTTGTATGAATTTAGTTGTGGTTTGTTCGGGAGTAAACTGTTTAATGAATCTATGTGCACATATGGATAATGGTGATATGCATACTCTACTACTCCACCCAGTCTACAAGGTAAGTCCTAACATACATCATATAAAATTCCATGTCATATATTTTTGGTATAGTATACAATTTAACTAATGTACGACGGCTGTCCGGAAAGTATCCAGCCATTTTGAATATCTTGAGAACCGGTGGCGTGGCCTTGATGTAACTTGGCAGCCAGTCAGAGGAGACCTTACTGTGCATCCGTAAAGAGTCATTCTCCCGTGGGGCTAGTCAATCGGCAGTGAGACGCCGTTGACTGAGCATGTGTACTGTGTAACCGTTGCATTCACAATGACCGAGCGAGCAGATCAGCTTCATCACGACAATGTGCCTGCCCATTCTACAGTTCTTGTGCAGGCTCTTTTTTGGCAAAACATCACGTCACCCAGGTCTGTCAGCCCCTCTACATCCCCGATTTGGCTCCCTGTGACTTCTGGCTATTCCCAAAGCTAAAATCGCCATTAAAAGTGAGGAGATTTGTGAATGGGACAGTCACACAGTACACAAGGTCATTCAACGGGGTCTCACCGCCGAATGACTAGCCCCACGGGAGAGTGACTGTTCACGGGTGCACAGTAAGGTCTTCTTTGACTGGCTGCCAAGTTACACCAAGGCCATGTGACCAGTTCTAGAGATATTCAAAATGGATGGATACTTTCCGGACAGACCTCATACAATGATATTTCTAGGACACAGTCTACACTGGATCACAAGATGAATGTATATGCAAATTAAATATGCTATTACAAATCAAAAATAACAGAATTATAAGCAAATTTTATATTCAACTGTTTTACACTGATGTGAAGATGATAAAATATATACAGATTATTTGAATGCATAACCAATTATACAGACCATCAATCTACAGACTGAGCCTGGCTGAGATATCCTATATATATAAACATTATGAATGCAATTCAGTATACTTTAGATGGTTTTTGAAGAACTTGGTGTGAGTTCCCTGAAGATGGTGCCACAGCACCAAATTATGTTGGAGTGTTCATAAACTATATGATTATGTATATTATGCATGCATTTGGTAGGTTTAATGAAAGAAAATAAGTTATATATTTCAAAATCAATACAACAACAACAGTGAATTTACTTGAGCATATTCTAATATAGAAGTCCCAACAAGATGCACATGTTACAGAGTTTATTTTATCTGATGATTGCTCTGCATGTTTCAGGTATCATTATCACCCATCTTCAGGAGCACAAAACAACTGTAACTACTGTATCTGGTAACCGTTACACCGTATTGTTGTCTGCTGCTATTGTGGAAGAGTTGGAACTGATCTGAGTGTGTGGGTGGCACGCTGAAACAGTGGAAATGAACAACAAATGAGATCAACATGCCACCCACACACTCAAATCAGTTCCAACTCGTCCACGATAGCAACAGACAACAAAATGGTGTAACGGTTAGCAGATGCTGTAGTTACAGTTGTTTTGTGCTCCTGAAGATGGGTGATAATGACACCTGAAACATGTAGAGCAATCGTCAGATAAAATAAACTCTGTAATATGTGCATCTTGTTGGGACATCTATATTAGAATATTATTACGATGCACGGACCCATATATATTAAATTTACTTGAGCATAATTTTTCCATACAGTCACCTAACTTATTAATACACTTAGCCAAATGTTGGAGAGGCTTCTGTATGCTCTCAGATAAAAAGGCTTTTGGCTGGGCAATGAGCCAGGCATGCACCGCTTACTTCATTGCTTGGCCTGTGGTGCACTGATGGCCTCTTGATGTCTCTCTGAGTGGATCAAAAAGGTGCCAGTCCACAAAAGTGAAGTCCAGGCTGTATGGAGGATGCTCTAAAACTTCAAACTTCCGTTGATGTGAAGTTTCAACAGTGTAGGCTAATGACTGTGGGCGAGTCTTCTCATCCAACAACACTACACCCGTCAACAGTAATTTTGGTATTTACTGTGAACTGCTGGCTTCAGCTTGTCCCACAGCATGTCACACTGATGAGCACTGTTTACTGCTCAACCCTCTCCACAGTACTGGTCCCTGCAAGTCCCAAAAATCTGTAGGATCCCTTTTCCTGCTGTTTGTTGTGTCCTGCAACATCTTCTTGACAAGTGATGTGGGATATTTCCATTCTAGGCTTTGGCATTTGCTCTATGGCTCAGAGTGGTAGATCCATATTTTGTCCCCAATGATGATGCATCTTACAAAGGCATCACCTTGTCATGATTGCAATTCAAAACGTGCTGACAGATTTCCAAATGATATGTTCTTCTGTAAGCTGGTTTGGAAGGTTTATGAAAGTCAGTGTTGTTATGGATGATTTCATGGGCAGAACCATTACAGATACACAGAGAGGCCGCTACCTTATCCATGGTCACACACCTATTTGCCAAAACCATGTTATATTTACCCCGAACATTGTCAGCAGTAGTGGATGTGGTTTTGTAGACTAACTGTTCTTCATCTGTGACACTTGTGTGACCTTGTTTGAAATATTTAATCCAATCATGGACATTTCACTGACATAGAATATAGGTTTCTGCCCCTAATACACCTTCAGCCCACAAAAAAACAGATCACAGCATGCTGCTCTTCTTCGGTGCATATGGAAAGGGGAGTGGCCAATTTAACACTGGTATCACATGCCAAAAACTGATCACACAGTTTGAACCTGAGTCACAGCAACTACAACAATGCTTACACATGCATGTGCAACTAACAGCATGGCCAACAGAATAAAAAAATTTAAATTATTGCTGATACTTTCTGGTTGACTCTTGTGTGTGTGTGTGTGTGTGTGTGTGTGTGTGTGTGTGTGTGTGTGTGTGTGTGTTGTGTTGTGCATTATATTATTAGCACAACAGCACAGAAGTTAAGAGTCAATGAAATTCACAATACTTACCATGCAAATGAAAAAATGTTCTGGGATTGAACTCCTGATTATCCATGTGGTCTTGCTTCTCCCACACTTCTTCAAGTTGCTGTTTGCTGCCTGGATGGTGTAACTACAATTGTAATAACAAAAATTATCCTAATGTGTGGTCTCCAACTATGGCAGGTTCTTAGAGAATTACTTAACCAGTGACTATCCGTTTCTCAAGGGAGTACACCATTCCACAACTACTCAACCAGTTGACTGTCATCTTCACAGGAGGACTTGCTCTACTACTTAACCAAATAACTTATCAGCTTCTCAGGGAGGACTTGTTCTACAACTACTTAAACAGATAACTTATCAGCTTCTCAAAGAGGCCTCTACTCCACAATTACTTAACCAGGTGACTATCAGCTTCTCATGCACCACTCTCCTCCACAATTTCTACCTTAGTTGTGTTTGGAAGTGCTGACACAAATGGTTCACAGAACATTCAACTATTTTAGGTAAGCAGATGTATATTCTGAAAGACAATTTTCATCCCAACAAATGTTTCCAGGACTTATGTCTATAAATATTTAGAATCTTATGAGTATCAAATGCTTAAAATACTACAAGCACCTCAGACAAACATGAAATTTTGTACATAAAAGGCACGCAGCTCATTCGTACAAAACCATCATATTTTATTACTTTAATGTTACCTGCAGATTCTGGGAGGTAATGCCATGTGGTCTAGTACAATGTAATATTCTTCTACCCTAGCCACACAATGTTAATATCCCAGATGACTGTAGTCTTACTCATAGTATGCCGATAGCTAAAGCAGCCACCAGTCTCTCCTATACAGCCTTCACTCATTGCCAAGAACAGACACCAGTGTCCACCCTCCTACGATTCAGTACTGTTTCATGCCACCACGTGTCTCCTGGCTGCATGCAAGTTGTAAATGTGTGCCTCCACTATGGCTTGTGGGGATCTTAAGCTTAAAGTTGTGTCCCTTGGTCTTTGGTCTCAAATAAGACCATAAAAGGAGCCTCCCATAATACAGACAATACCTCCCACTGTGTCCCTCAGCAAAGGAAAACATACAGCCTACTTGCTTAAACCCTTCACATACCACTTCTTGCCTCCCAGCAGCTGCAGTGAAATATTTAATTTTTTAATCCCCATCCCTCTAGCACAATCACCCTTACAATCCACTTCTCATTACAATTCAGAATGTTTTATTTATTGAAATGCAATGCATTTCACATAAATTACATGAAAAATATAAGCCTTTCAGGAATATTATATATTTATAGCAATAATTTACCTAACACTTATTTTTCTTGAAACACTTGGGTACATGGTGGGTGACTTTACCAACTTCACATTCCCATCTGCTAGTGCTCCTGATTTTCTTGCTTGAACACACCCTACACTACCTTGATGGGGTTACCTTCACAGAATTTGGGGTTATGTAATGTGGAAAGTGGGCCTAATGAGCTGTCTGAAGCTTAATGGACGTATCAGTTGCTGGACAACCTCATCTTGCATATTCTGGCATTACCAGTCCATCTAGTAATTCCTTTGCCACGAAAGGCCTGAACTGACATACTTCAGTATCTGTGAAGTGATCTTCTTGTACAGGACGTATGCATTGAACAGCGTCATGTCAAAGAGATACAAGATGATCTTATATGTCTACAGATAATGGCACATAAGACCGTAGGACGCAAGCTGCTGGTCCATTCTGTTCACCCCCTTATACCTTTGTTACAGTAAAGTACTGGCTTTGGTTTCTGGACTGGTTCCCATTTTCCTGCTTGTCTTGCCCGTGTCCACCATGCCAATGTTGTCATGCACTGCTGTCAGAAAGGTAAAAGGTTTACAGCCATCATCTTGTGAATGTACATGGCAATACCATCTCCTTTCTCTAGCTTTTGCTTTTTTAGTTTTTCAGGCATGTTCATTCTGTTGAGCCTTATTGTCCCCACAACGTTCAGGCTTGCTTGAAAAAGCTTCTCAAAGAGAGTTGGAGATGAACACCAGCTGTCTATATACATGTTGTAACCTCTGGATAGGTAAGGGGCCATCAACTCCATCACAACGGTCTCGTGCAGGGAGGCTCTGATTCCTAACTGTATATTCTAAACCGTGTACAATGACTGCTGCTAGACTCATATAATTTGTAGTATTTTATGCCAAAATGGGCTTGTTTGGTCAGGTTGAACTGAATAAATGAAAGCCTTCAACAGAGTTTCATTAGACTTTCAACTACAGCTATGTCTTGCATCAGAGTGTACAGAGTTTGAAATTTATTGTCGATATAGTCAATGGGGTATCTCACTTTTGCAAGATGATTTGAAGCATCAAGTGCAACACTGCATACAAAATGTAGAAATTTACACTGCAATTTATATCTCTTGGAAGACATTACTGAGGGAAAGAATGGTGTCTCTGTGGACTTTTGACTAATCCAATAAGCTTGAAGGTTGAATGATACACAATGAACTACATCCCATTAGCTCATCTAACGTAGTGTCAAACCACTAACTCTCCATATCACTATTCAAGGAACCACTGCCATTCTGCACTGCTGTACTCGCAACATATTTGTTTACCTGTGCAGCCAAAATTCAGTCTCCATGAACAAAGTGAAAACATGTACTGGCCTCACCTCCTCTGGTAAACATCCTCCTATACTACCATTTATGCCTGGAACTCCCCAGAAAGTTTTCTTTGTAGTCTTATCATACGATAAACATGAGGGGTTCACTTCCATTCTTTCACCCTTTGTTTTTTCCGTGCTGCTGCTGCTGCAGCTATGCTATTCGTTGGGAGTTTACCTTCTGCACCTGGATCACTTTGATATTGATACTCTGTTGTATGTGCACATACAGGTGTGTATGGACGTGCACATGACGTGTACATACAGGTGTGTATGTACCAACATATTTTATTTCATTTTCTATTTCTTATATGTGTTAGCATTCTTTTTGTCATTGTATTGTAATGGAGTAATATGTGTTAGCATTCTTTTGTCATTGTATGGTACTGGAGTAGTGCATTATGTTTTGTGCTAGACGCACCCTCTTAAACATTGTATCCACATGTGTAATGTTTTGAGGCGCCATGTGTTAGAGGTTGTCATAGGTCTGCAGACTGCTTTTGTGCGAGACTTAGCTTGGGTTCCAAACCAGACTAAATAACATAAACACCAAAACTGTAAGATGACATCTACCAGTTCGTGGGATCTAAACCGTAGGAGGCAGAGTTCGCAC
>Ga0268261_10003465_pt1 | contig 11608 bp, 10 predicted proteins | sample TergutNc150P1_FD_190353 | JGI IMG/M metagenome (GOLD analysis project Ga0268261, IMG submission 190353) | Nasutitermes corniger P1 segment gut microbial community from laboratory colony in Florida, USA - Nc150 P1 (SPAdes) (version 2) | ecosystem: Host-associated > Arthropoda: Insects >... | reverse complement strand
CGACTGTGCTGCGTCGTTGTGTGTGATCTAGAAACATCAAGAGTGGGTGCTCCATATATATATGACATTAGTGGCCTAAATAATTTAACCCTTATCCTACTAACGTGGAGAAAATGGTGAGCTCCTAATAATGCCAGCAAATAGCAGATGGAATTTAATTCGGGTTTTAAAGGGTTAAGTGACTTTTTTGACTGGGCTTGTAAATGTCTGTTAATCACACTTAGGGATGTGTAAATGAAATCTGTCTTACAAAAAGATGAAGCTAAGGTTTTGACATTTATTGGTCATGCACTGCACTATTGTAATAGTGCACAAGCACAGTCTAGCTAGCTGAGCATTGCATTTTTCAATATGAATCCTGTTACCTCAAGTTAAAATCTATCCACTGGCCAGTTTAGTGCCAGGTTATTTAAAGTTCCCTGTTTATAGATGACAAAGGTCAATTACCCACAACTTTGATTATCATGAACATTGTGTAGCAGTATGTTTTTATGGTGGGATGTCATCAACATATCAATGACTCAGCTCATTTCCACAAAGTGACAAGCTTTGTTGCCAAGGACAGTTGTGCAACGAACATTTTGATGCAAAGAAGTTACATCTTCAAAGGTTAACCAGGTCAAGAACTGCTTGACCCCTGAAGCTGGGACACATAGGTTGTTACAGATGTTGGTAACTAACTACCACTGTACGTTGCAAAACATCCCAGAAGAGCGAAGACCTCATTTACATGGGGGCAGAAGCCTGCAATCATGTGCAGTTTTTTCCCTGTTATATACTGTAAATCAGTTCAAGTATTATGTATTTAGCAATATGTTTTAGTTTGTCTGCAAGAAATATTTTTGTCCCTTGTTATTTTTATTTCTGATCTAACACTTAGAAGTCTGAAATGTAAAGCAGTGCGCTTTTCTGTTTTTTTTTTTTAATCTGCGCACACAGTCTTTCCTGCGATTGAGATGTTAATTTCACCTGGAAATGCCTTTAAAAGAGGCTTCATGTAAATTTGTGTTGCATGTAGATAGGCAGGGATTTTTACACTCGTGTTTCTGTTTCTGTCATGTGTTTATTTTCTATGTATTTGATCACTGAGGAAACAGTTGTAAATTTCTGGGATGGAAATATTTTGTTTTTATAACATGACCCACAGTTGGGTCATTAGGTAATTCAGCCTTTTAGAAATTTGACATTTGTAACTGAAGTGGCTTACTAAGAACTGAATCTGAGTCATCAGCCTATGTTTCTTATGGCAGACTGTTCAATCAGCATGGTGTGTTTTGCATCAATTCATGGTATTAATTTCTGTAACACAGGAACTGTGTAATACACTGTATGTGACTTAAAAAAAAAAATCATAACAGTGGTACTGGGTGATATTTTTTCTGAATGCAATGAAAAATAGTTATCTAAGTTAATGCACTGTTAATTTGTTCCATATTTGTAAGTAGCTCTTCAGACATACTGCACAGGATACTCCAGTACCAATTGTCTTGACTTTTTATCTTGAAGTCTCACATCTAAATATTACCAGAGACCAGCTGTCCTGATGGAGGTTTCTGTCATGTTTCTCAGCTCCACATTCATAATCAGATTGTGCCTTGAAATAGGCCACAGTGAATGAATTGTAATAATGCATCCACAGAGCATGAAAGAGCATGTGCTATAGCAGTGTCAACAGGAAGGAAACATGGTGATACTGGGTTTACTAATTGTTATTGAGGCTTGTAGAATTGGAATAACTGTGACAGTCATCATAGGTGTTCAAGAAATGCAGCCTGAATGAAACTGTTCACTGCTGCGGCCTTGTGAGAATGCTACAAGTGTATGGCTGGCTTTCATGGTTTTTCTTTTCATGGGTCTTATATTATGGCATGTTTGTATTTTGCTCGAATACATGGTTTTTCAATATACTTACTCCCTGTGCTTTACTCGTAGCCAAATTGTAATTTTGGTTATATAAAATACCTGTACAGCTGAAAGAGTAAACATTTTTTGTTTTTATGGACTGCCAAAATCCATATGACTAGTTTCCACTATTTGAGTTTACTGTGATTTCACAGCTGGGAGTGTTTGCTTTTGGTGAGGTAGTAACTATATACAAGGTCCAACAGTAAAGTAATGAGACTGGTTCCAAAAAAGAGTTTTTTTTATTTATTCATCAACTAAAATACGGTCACCTTCAAAGTACATCCCTTGTGCCTGCACACACGTTTTCCAGCGGTGCTGCCATTGTTTGTAGCATTCCTGGAACACAGCTTGAAGAATGTCGTTTAAGGCCTGCGTTACAGACCTCTGGATGTCTTCTGTTGACTCAAAATGGTGTCCTTTCACTGCTGATTTTGTTTTTTGGAATAAAAAGAAGTCGCAGGGCGCGAGATCAGGTGATTAAGGAGGCTGCGTCATCACCATAATGCCTTTGGATGTCAAAAACTGCGCTACGGGGAACGCTGCATGGGCTGGTGCATTGTCGTGATAAAGGATCCAGTTTGTGGCAATGTTTGGACGAACCCGCATGACTCTCTTTCGGAGTATTTCAAGAATGTCTTTGTCGTAATATTGATTGGCTGTCTGTCCAGCAGGAACCCACTCTTTGTGAACAATACCCATGGAATCAAAGAAGCACACAAGCATGCATTTCAATTTTGACTTGGACATGCGTGCTTTCTTTGGCCTTGGTTATCCCTTCAAATGCCATTCCAAACTTTGGCGTTTGGTCTTTGGATCATATTGGAAAAACCAACTCTCGTCACCAGTGATAACTCTCTCCATCAACTCTGGGTCGGCTTCTACTTGTTCCAGCAGTTCAGCACAAACGCTCACCCGCGCATCCCGCTGTTGCTCTGTCAGATTTCTGGGCACCATCTTGGCACAAATTTTTCTCATCTCCAATTCTTCAGTTAGTATCCGATGAACAGCTTCCTGGTTCATGTTCACTTCATCAGCAGTCATGTTGACTGTCAATCTTCGATCGGATCGAACAAGTTCTCGTACTCGTGCTGTGTTGTCACTTGTCCGTGTTGTTGATGGTCGTCCGCTGCGCTGCTCATCTTCAACAATGGTTCTGCCTTCAGAAAACATTTTGTGCCAGCGAAAGGCTTGTGCTCTTGACATTGCATCATCTTCAAAGGCCTGCTGAAGTTTTCCATGTGTTGTGGTGGCACTGTCACTGAGTTTAACACAAAAAAAGATGGCATACCGCTGCGCGATGTTCCGTGCTTCCATTTTCGTGATGAGGTTCGCAAACACGTCTTGACACGTCAGGCACCTACTCCAAAATGGGTCACTGCAAAGCCATGCCACTGCAAGTGGGGATAGAGGAAAGATGAAGGTCAACGGCTGTCTGTGTTAGCAGGCTGCAGTATTGCCAGTACAGCCAGAAGAAAATTAGTCTCATTACTTTACTGTCGGACCTCGTATATGATGCTTGTTAATGACTTAATACAGTTCTACCATTTTCCCAGTCTCTAATACCATGTGATTATGTTATTACAATTTTCTTCTTTTAAAGCCTGCCTCTACAATTTCTTTGCATCTCACTTCTGCCAGTAGAGGTCTCAATTCTTCTGGGATCTGGCACTGTGTCACTGGGTGATTGGTGCACAGTGACAGAGCGTGCGATTGCAGAAGAATGGAAACCTCGACTATGATGCTGTAAAAGCCTAAAATCTGCCTGTAGTCTGTTACCACACGTATGTGTGTCTGGACCATCTGCTGGCTTCTGTTCTCTTGTTCAAACCATTGACAATTTTAACCCCCCCCCCCCTTTTTTTTTGCATATAGGTTCTCATTCTGTTACCTATACTCTGTCAAGTTAACATCATAACAGATTCTTGCCGTTCCTTAGTTTATGGAGATTTTTAACAAAAGGTAATTTTATCATGTCTAATTATCTTTGATTTTGGAACTCAGCAAAGTCAGTTCTCATCTCTTCACCTCTGTGTACTTGAGATATTATGCTTTCGCCTGCAGGGTTACCCTATTTGTCTATTTATTCACATTTCTTGCAATGATTTTTGCTTTGCCTGTCCTACTCCCCCCTCATGTCCTCCTCTTCTACTACTAGAAGACGGAGTGTGCATTGTGAGTCTTTAAGAGTTTTCACAATGGTGTAGAGGCTGATTAGTATGAGATGGCACATAACTACACATGGAAGGGAAAGTGACGGGGATATAACAGAATGGGTGGGTATCCAGTAAACGTCATGCAACTGCAGAACATAGCCTGTCCAGCACAGTACCAGCTGACGCACATACCTTGGCTGCCAGTGGTCGACCGAACTGTTACGCCAGCTGAGTTACTTGGACCTGTCCACTTCACAGAAAGACAAAATTCAGTTTCTGCACATGTGTCATCTCATTCTAACTGCAGTATAGCTAACTTATCCATTCTTCTGGGATATGTTGCCACATCACTGGGTAATTTGTTACCAGTATTCTGAGATCACTATGTTTGATCCCAGCATCAGGAGAACCATTTACCAAGTGATGTATAGTCATCTCCCATAAGAATGGGTGCTGTAGTTATACAGTATCATAGATTCATTTTCATTAATGAAGCAGTCATTATGCCATTTGACACTGTGCTGATAGCTTTCACATTTAATGCAGTTATCAGCATTAATTCTATATGACAGTATGTACCAATGTTTCAGCTCGTTCGCAGTCAGTGGGACTTGCTGGTGATAATCGTTCACCAAAACGTCAACCCAGAGCTCCATCAGCAACAGCTCCTCCAAGCAAGGCAAATGGACCTGTGCAAACTGAGCGCCGCCCTCGTCCCAGTAAGTAGTTAAAAGCAATATGATGCTATTAAGTGTGCACCATTAGCATTCAGTGTAGGTGGTGTGTGATTGAACACAGAATCTTTAATTTGTGATATACTGTGATTATAATAAACCAAGAAGTTCATTATCACATCTGTAGTGTCTTGTTTTTTTTATGGAATACAGTTTAATTTACTGTGATGATGCTGTTACACAATGTGAGACAGCTTTCATTCTTTAGAGCTTAAATATTAACTGAAAAAAAGAAAACACACACACGCACATAAATAGTACACAGTATGAGATATTAAGAACAGTATTAAAGAACTGCTTGGTTACACACTGTTGGTATAGAATTGGTAAGGTATATTTACTTGCTAGTTTTACATTTAAAGGATCAGTTTTCAGTTCTTGATGCTAATCATAAAAAAAATTGTATTAATTTAAGGTTTGTAAGTCTGTGCATCATCATACAATTCAAATAAATCAGCAAGCAGATGCAACAATTTTCCAGTTTATTATCCTGACGTTTATTTACAGCTCAACATGTTTCAGGCATCCTCCCGCCCATCATCAGGGGCTCAGTGACTGCAGTAGCAGCCTCTGGTTTTACCTTTGTATTGTGGTGATAGCCGTGCTGTGTTCGTGGTCGGGCCGGCTGGCCCGACCACACACACAGCGTGGCTATCACCACGATATGAAGGTAAAACCAGAGGCTGCTACTGCAGTCATTGAGCCCCTGATGATGGGCGGGAGAACGCCCAAAACATGTTGAGCTGCTGGCCCGACCACGAACACAGCATGGCTATCGCCACGATACGAAGGTAAAACCAGAGGCTGCTACTGCAGTCATTGAGCCCCTGATGATGGGCGGGAGAACGCCCGAAACATGTTGAGCTGCCGGCCCGACCACGAACACAGCATGGCTATCGCCACGATATGAAGGTAAAACCAGAGGCTGCTACTGCAGTCATTGAGCCCCTGATGATGGGCGGGAGAACACCCAAAACATGTTGAGCTGCTGGCCCGACCACGAACACAACATGGCTATCGCCACGATACGAAGGTAAAACCAGAGGCTGCTACAGCAGTCATTGAGCCCCTGATGATGGGCAGGAGAATGCCTGAAACATGTTGAGCTGTAAATAAACGTCAGGATAATAAACTGGAAAATTGTTGCATCTGGTTGGTGATTTATTTGAAAAATTGTATTAGTTTGTGAGACTGCAGGACAGAGCTATAATGGCATAGCCATATAATGACTGGACCTTGGGCTGGACAACTGAGGAATCATGTTTTGATTCCCAGCAAGGGTATGAGACTTTTCTCCCCTCTACAGCATCCAGATTGGCTGCTTGGCCCATTCAGCTTCGTATTTAATAGGTACCAGTAGAACTTTCCTTGTGAGTAATGCAGCCAAAGCATGAAGCTGACCTCCCATCTTTATCTAGTGCCAAGTTTTCTGCCTTTATGGTATGCCTAGTGACAGATTTACCTTTGTGAGACTTCAGGGATGATTATATTCAAGAGAAATTATGGAGTCATTACATTATATTCATTTTGTAACAGAGTCTGAAAATGTGGCTGCTACCATAACTGAAGATTTGTAACGTTAAAACTCTTGAGACTGCCTGCAGTGTGCATAACATTGCAAGTTTTGTTACATATAAAGTTCTTACTGCAGTGACTCTGAAAGTTGCTGTCTCCTGGGATATGATCTGTGTAGTCTTGTAGAAGTGCATCAGTGTTTCAAGGTTTTCTGCTGCCTCCATTATCAGATGAGAAGATGGAGGCAGCAGAAACCCCTGAAACTTCAATGCATATCTCCTAGGATGTAAAGTTTCACAATTCAGGAGATTGCATTCTTTATAATTAAATGCTTTGATTCACTGCTGCAATCCCTAACCTTATTTTCAGAATGTTTTGAGATGGAGTGTGTCATACATAGAAAAAACTGGAACTTTTTATTCTGAGCAGGCAATATGGTCTCAGAAGTTGAAGGTGGTAATGTTCTCATATTTCTTTGTTTTCTATAATTCACAAATGTAGCTAAACTACAACACTTTTGATAACACCGAATAATCAGTTTGCTAAAAATAACATAATCATCATTCTCACCAAATTCCTCACATTTATTATAAGATGTGCACTTAAAGGTACAAGTTATGTCATTGGTTTATAAATGCATTAAGTATAATGTTTTATTCTGGAAATTTATTGTGTAAGGTCTATTGAGTTACCTGTTGAAGGTATTGCTCCACTGGCCACTGCCATATAACATCTATGACTCACCATGAATGCTAGAGGAGTGTTACGTGTGTGGCTGAAAACGTTGTATGTGCCCTTGGCCAACTGGGTTGTTTTCTTAAAGTTGTTGGTATGATTCGTCATTTAAATTGTATATAAATATATAAGAACCTTGATTTACACTGTTTTACAAACTAAGAATTTTTAATTATATATTTACAAATCAAGATTTGTGCTTTTGAATAAATTGGCTTTCTTAGCAAGAATTTTTAAGTACGTTTTCTATTATTTTGTTCTGTGGTGGCAAACGTGGCTTGTATTTGTCTTTTGTACATATGTTGTATGTGCCAAATATATTTTCTCATGTTCATTTGCAAATATCTGTAAGAGAAGGTAATATGAAATATGTGAAACACTTGTCATCTGTTACTGAAATCATCAGAAATGTGTACAGGTAGGCTACTCTATCCATTTTTCCTGTTAGAGAATGTTAATTTCTGTACAGGAATTATGAATATTTACTGTGATTGCCATTGTAGAATTCTTTTAGTTATATGAATAATCCATTGAGATAAAAGGAAGTATTTTCCCAGCAACAGTTGGGATGGTGAGCGTGTGCTCCATGTTGGTGGCCCGTATACAAGTTGTTTCGAAGAAGGCAAGGTAGTGACATGAAGGACTGCAGGAAGATACGTGAATGGTAGTTTATTCAATTACACGGCCTGTCTTAAGTTGTACATTCATAGGTGAATGTATTCTTATGTTTCCCTTTTCCTTGATATGTGGTGAAAAATGTGTAAATTAAATTTTGTTTTTTTTTTTTTTTATTTTGCAGTAACTGGTAGAGTTGGATCCTTGTGACATTATAATAGACACACTTCATGTTGATGATAGTATCGTACATTTTACCATTTGCACTAATTTGAACTTAACAATTGTCTGATTTGATACAGCACTTACAGTGTGTTGAATAATTAGATATTCTGTTATGAAGTATTATCTTTATTAACATGGCAATGAAGTGTAATCGTAAACTGATCAGTATTAGCATGGTACCAAAGTTGGAAGTGACTGGTATTTCAGTTAAAGACACTGACATTAAACTAGACATTAGAACATTGTACATACAATTTCCAGAGTATTTGCATTTACCATGAATGAAATACTTGGCCTGTAACTTCTTGGCCTTGAATAGTTTTCTTCTAGTAGCTCTGTAACCTTTGTTTCTTTTCTTTACTTTCTTTTTCTTTTGTTTTGTTTTGTTTTGTTTTTAGTATTTCACAGCTGATAAAATTGTTGAAACATACATTTTCCCCTATGGTAGCAGTTTTGTTCTTTGTCGCATGAATCATTTAGATTCTGAAATGATAAATGTATTAGTAGCCAGGGTTCTATACCTGAGACTAAGAATGTAACATATCAAATATACAGGATATTGTTTAATTTTTAACGTTTATTTTGATATTTCCACAATAAAGTTACTCAAAGACAATGAATAACATTACATCTAATGACTGGGTTGTTGACTGAAACAGTACTTCATGCATTTCTAATGAATAAAATGTTCATACATCTCACCAATAAAACTGGCAAATGAATTTTAAAACGTCTCTCACACTTATGTTGTATGTAATACTGAGGACTGTTTATTTTACTGTTCTCCTTTTTAAAGAATAAGCATCAACAAATGAAACAGTAGGAAAACAGAAACACACACTTTTCGATCAACAGAGCCGTTAGCCTCAGAGCAAATAAATGAAATGCAAGAGTTACAGAAACTCTTGTGAAAAGTTACAGTGTTTCTAACATGTTAGGCAGAGAAATTGTCATGTGATCTTTTCAGCTTGCGGCCCGGCTAGCGGGAAGTCTCCACCCCCAGCTTCGAACCGGCAGCGAGCGAACTCCCGGTCCAAACCCCGACCCCTCTCTGGAGCACGTACGTGACATCCATGATCAGTCGCCTGCCTGCTTTTTTCTCTCTATTGTGATTCACTTTGAGCCTCAAGTAAACCAAACATCTTCTGGACAAGACAAACTGGAATGAGACTCTGTTGGTTTCAGTAACAGACAGATTCATTCCATCTGAATTAGTAGATATGGCAGGGCAGAAACAACCTCCTTCAGCACATGTGCACTTCCAGTCACTAACTTTGGCTGTAGATTCAAAACTGTATTTTTATTATATGATTGCTATGACTTTAACTTGAGGCCTATTTTTGTGATTTTTAGTTTTCAGTGAAACTTTAAATAATATTTGTAGATAGTAGGACACACATAAACAGACAAAAATAATATTGTGAAATAAAATTAAATTTTAATAGCATAATTGTTTTTATAATTCAACGTAATTTTTCACACTATCTTCTGGATCTGTCTTCACCCATTTCTTTTTTCATACAATAATGTATTTGTAGGAGACATCACATCTTAATCCTGTTGAGTAATTGTACAAGATATTGAAAGTATATAGAAGTTCTGTTTGAATATCTTTCTGCCAATAAATTTACACCATTCATTTAATTTATTTTACAACATTGTGTATCATTATATACATATGTAATTCTATGCATTTTGATGTAGCCACACCATCACTGGGTATGCAAGTAGAGTTTCTAACTTGTGATAATGGTGTTAAATTATGTTCTGTTAAAACTATACCTGTGTTTAAGGAAAACTTTTTAAATGTGTGTGAGAGTAAAGAAGATTAAAAATTCAAAAGGGACACCGTATTATTTTTAAGACTGTCACCACAAATGAATTAAATTTTCAAGACAGTGTTTCAGAGGATGTAACCACTTCATTGTCAGTACATGCAAACTGGTGTGTCAGTTCTTTTGTTTGTTATTCTCCCTCTGAAGGATTCGGGTCACATATCATCATAATAGTGATAAATCTGATGATGTTCTGATTTTTTTTTTTTTTTTTTTTTTTTTTTGTAGACATCTCCTAAACGTGTGCTTATTTTATTTGATCATTGTTTATAGCCTGCTGTTGATACATACTACATATGGAGCAGAGACATGGACTCTGACAAGTAAAATGGAAAAAATGTTAATGACATGGGAAAGAAAGATATTGAGGAAAATATATGGACCAACAAAGGAGAGTGGACAGTGGAGAATTAAAATGAACGCAGAATTGATGACCAAATAGAAAGCCCCAGATATTGTGAACATAATAAAGATTCAAATATTGGAATGGCTTGGACACGTGGATAGAATGAATGAGACCAAGTCTGTAAAGAAGATCTTTGAAGGAAAATTAGAAGGACGAAGAGGTAGAGGATGACCTAGACTCAGCTGGATAAATGATGTGGAAGACGACCTAAGGAAACTCGGTGTGAAACGATGGAGAACGAAAGCATTGGAAAGAGAGGAATGGGCATCAATTATAAAGGAAGCCAAGGCCAAACTGAAAGGTCCGTAGTGCTATAGGAAGAAGAAGAAGAAGAAGAAGAAGTTGATACATACTATATTTGCACTAGCCATTGAGTTCTATTTTCAGTTTTAATTAAGTGTGAATTTATTTTTCTATGATGCTTAAAAATTTTTATCTTTAAAACAAGGGAATAGTTTTAACATGACCATAATATAACGCCCCATTGACAGTGTGTTGACAGTGATCATACACCTGCTGATGGAATGGCCATACTGGAACACATAAATTATTTATTTAGAAATAACCAACAAGACGTGACCGTGTATTAGAATTTTATTATTCCAATGTTTCTTATTGCTCAACATGTTTCGAGGAGCTCAAAAACTGTATTTGCAACCTCTGGTTTTCGTACGTCTGAGGCTGCAAATACAGTTTTTGAGCTCCTGATGATGAGCGATGTGTCGCTCGAAACATGTTGAACAATAAGAAATGTTGGAATAATAAAATTCTGATACATGGCCGCATCTTGTTGGTTATTTCTAAATTTATATTATGATGCATGGATCCATGAACATCAAGTTCATGGAACACACAGCTTTACATATGTTCATATTGCTACACAATGTTGTAAAGTGACTGAAACACATGTATATAGTGCAAATTGAAGTATATGAACTGACATAACACACAATTTTTTTATTTTCTGTCGTCATTGCTGCCCTTTCCACCATAATGATCGTTATTAACATTAAATAACTGGGGGAGCTACAGTAGACAGTGAAGTGACTCCTGTTGAACAGACCACAGGTGCTAGATGCTTGAATTACTCATATGGATCAGGGATGCACCGGGGGGGGGGTGCTGGCGGGTTGCAGCCCCCTCCTCAAATCAAAATTTAAAAACACAGACTTCATAGACGTCATGATATTAAACGTTTTATGGGATTTACCCCTTAGCCAAACTCAGCCACTGAAATCGTCCAATGACCAGTACATTAGAATTTTGAAAAATATAGTAAAAAACTTCAGGTGTCTTAGATGAAATTAAAAAAAACTAAGAAGATTAGACGTTGATTTAAAGTAGGTGAGTCAGGCATAGAACATGTAGTTATATTTGTATATATGTAAATGTAATTTCAAACACTGTTATGTTAAGAGTTATATCTAGAACATAATTTTTAAAATGACATATGAATTATATATATCCTTAGGGTTGCCCCCCCCC
>Ga0268261_10003464_pt1 | contig 11608 bp, 3 predicted proteins | sample TergutNc150P1_FD_190353 | JGI IMG/M metagenome (GOLD analysis project Ga0268261, IMG submission 190353) | Nasutitermes corniger P1 segment gut microbial community from laboratory colony in Florida, USA - Nc150 P1 (SPAdes) (version 2) | ecosystem: Host-associated > Arthropoda: Insects > Digestive... | reverse complement strand
ACATTAGTAGCCTAAAGGTTAATAATTTAACCCTTATCCTGCTAACGTGGAGAAAATGGTGAGCTCCTAATAATGCCAGCAAATAGCAGATGGGATTTAATTCGGGTTTTAAAGGGTTAACGTGATTCATACCGTTGTGATGATGACAGAAAAGACCGTCGATAACAACTAAGGATGTTTAGGTATCATATATATATATATATATATATATATATATATATGGTAAATTAGGTTACAGCATGTTTCGGCAGAAAGAGGCCATCATCAGGTAATACATATATCAATATGTACTAAGAAGAATTACTGTTCTGTTAGTTTTTTTTTTAAATTCAGATGAGATCTCATGTTTACAACTAACCATTGATACTGAACTCACATAGCGTGTCCTCAGCACTAAACAACACAGTTCATACGGAATCACCAAGCCACACACAAATTTATCAGTTATTCAGGTTATTCACTTCAAACCCTGTAATTTATAAAACCAACAATGCATATAAAATCCCAACTTTCTGAAAAACGTAATCGTCGTCGAACGAACATTTCACCTGAACACCACACCTGTTACCCAAAAACTGCATACAATAAAGAACCCAAATTAGTTCCGTTCAATAATTATAAAACCAAAGCTATATCATTTAGCAGCAATAACCTCGATGACAACGGTTCAAAATCAACAGTTAGCTTAGACAACAATTCTCTTATCTACTTTACACAAAGCCTACTGCAGGGCCTATAACCGGTATCTATATACATCCTAATTACCCTTCAATATAAAATGGTTAATTGTAAAACTGAGATCTCATTCAGGCAGTTCCTTCATTTTATGTTTAAAAAAGTTCTTCAACTTAGGGCTTATTTCTTTTGCTGGTCTTACCCCTTTGCCTGTACGATGCTAGCCGAAAAACTACGTTACTAACATGCGACCATTGCGCGATTTGCATTTGGTGTCAAGCACTGTCATTTGAAGAATGTCATTTTAAGCCCATAATGTGTAAGTAGTCGGAAATAGTAAATGTATTGGATAGAACTGATACGATCATTTGCCGAAAATAAGTTATGGCTTTCAACAGCGATACAAAACTCATAAAAGCACGTCTAACTACAAACACAACTGCAAATGTCTGATGCCGATAAATGCTTTCCATGTGTGGTCTATATTTCTACCTCAGAACGACAGTTTTGAAGCAGGTAAGTGCTTCTCTCTATTGTAGATCGTGAAAAACTTTTCACTGGCCGCTTACGTCCATTTCTGCTACTGGCAGTCATTTCGCTTCTATCTGTGACAGTAAGCCATCTGTTTGTGGGGGTGTGATGGGGAGGGGGACAGAGAAAGAGAGAGGCAGACAGAAAAGACAGACAGACAAACAGAGAGTAAAGGAAGAATATTCATGAAAATCCCTGGTACCTGCCGTTAGTAGGAAATTTTGGAATTCAGTACCATCATTATTGCTACGAATCCAAAAGATATCGGTCCGTCGTCCTTTTCCATTAACGGGAAAAAAAGCCATAATAAAAGTTGAATTGTTTTTGCCTTTTGTCGTGTAACGAAGCTGGAGACTCAAATTGAACACCAGTATTGTTATACATGAATTGAATGGCCACTGATGTACAAATTCGCATAGACATCCAGTGTTATTGTTCGAAACAGTGAGTTAATTGTTGCAGATGTTGCGTGGCCTTAACGTCAAGTTTTTTTATTGTGAATTTCACAAACAAACCCACAATTTTTGTGTTCGCAATTAAAACGAGACGACGTACTCAATTAATGGACAGAGATTGTTAAGAGGATTCCAAAGTACGAAATATAATCCATGGTAAAATCAATAATTCTGAGTTTTCGTAAAGAATACATAAAATGTGACTATATTTGAAAATAAATGTTATTAATCTAGTAGAATGGTGTCGTCAGGGTGCCTGGAACTTGAAGGCAGAGATTAACGCAATGTCAGTAGTCCAGGCAAATGATTCCATAGATCGGTGTATACTCATTGAATAATATATATTAACATTCTTGTCATGTCTTTTGGTAGCACTGTTTCATGGCATAAAACATCTCAAATTTTGGCGGTGCGTGACGAACATAATGCGCGCCAATATTCCCGCTTTTTATGGCGCCTTGATGACAGTGTATTCGGGAAGTGGTGTGCACGGAAAAGACGCAGGTATTGTGTGGTGTAAGTGATTGATATTTGTGTTCTGGGTATCATAACCCACAGACGATTTTGAATCTTCACTTAAAGGCAATCTGATGGCTTCTAGAGGTACGTGGGATATTAACCTGCAATTATGGATCCACCTTTATGCAGCTAATAGTCAAGTAAAGTAATAACAGTAAGTAGCGGTCAGCAAAAAAATTATTGTTACTCACAGAGACTTCTATGAATGCAATTTATTGAGATGTTAACACGTCTTTCTGTCATAACATTTTGCGTGTAGGATCAGCATGAGTATTTCTGCTATGAATGTCAGGCAGAGGTGCTTGTTTGTATGGAAGCAAAACTGTGCATTTCATACTGATACTATTCCATCTTTGTTTACACATTTCGAAGTGAACAGATATTCAACTGGCACTAGAATGAAGGGAAAAACAATAATTTTCTTTGCATAATTTTGCACTTGACCTGACACAGTTTCTAGAGATAATGTGTTATCATGGACAGATATTAAAATGCATTACATATGTGTATAAATTGAAGTGTTTTTCCATAAGTGAGGTTCTTATCAACTGCAGCTTTAAAATATACGTTTATATTGTGTCATACAACGTATCACATACTAAACCAACTGATAAGCCTTCATAAAAAGCACAAGCTTTATAACGTTCTATAAACGTGTGAGATTTGGAGTTGGCACAGCGGTATTGTGGAGGATTCAGGTGTTTTGGAATGTGATGCTATGACATTTTGTGTGTGTTTTTCTTGAAGTTCTGAGGGAATGTATTGCCTTCATCTTCAGGGGTTGATCCCAGAAGACCTGAAGCCTCTTCCCCTAACCAGTTTACAAAGCTTGGCATTTATATGAATGGCCAAGGACTACAAGCCTCCATACTGTGGATGTTGTATATAGGGGCTTAGAGTACTCACAGAACAAACCAGTAATACCAGCCATTATGGCAAGACTCATCATGTCATGTATAAAAGTGGAAGACCACAATGACTGACATTAGACTGGAACATTCACATTTTGAAAGGTGACTACAGTAGATAAATATAGCAGTTTTCTGTTCGGAAGGCTGTGGGTATTTTCAAATATTGTTGTAAAATCGGATCAAGAAATCCTGCTTACGCAGTCTTTTTTTCCATACCAGACAAACACTTCTCTATTGGCTACCCCATTTTAGTCAAACAGTGAGGTAGATATTGCTGAAATAGTTTAACCTCACATGTCTGAAGTCTATGTATAGTCAGCCCCAAAGAAGAGGTTAAAATCATTTGAGTCTGAGGAGAACATTTACTGATGAACTGGGTAATAAATGACAAGTATAGAGTCATATCATATGGTGGTCATATTTTTTACTATGGTTAAAGTAATTTGAAATATTTGACAGTATAATTAATTGCCTTAATGATTCTTAATGTTCTGTATCTTTCCAAGGCTGAAAATCTTCTAGAGGGTCACATTTGCATTGTGTGCAAGAAGTAAAAGAAATGTTTGCAACTTCTTTTGCAGAAAAACAAAATTTACTATTAAAGAGAGAACACCAGTTATAAGAAGGTTTATAGACCTACTTCCTACAATAGAAATGTTATGTCATAAAATTGGCGAAAATCAGTAATATTACTACTGCTGCAACCAGTATCAGGGATAATTCTCTAGATGCATAGTCTCACGTACAGATTTGGTCCAGTAAATAATAGAATCTTTGTTTGATTTATGTCTGCATTTTATGCTGTTGTGTTGACCAGTGGAGACAGAGGTCTCAAAATGGCCTAACCTTTCTGAAGAGTCCTACAAAATATCCAGATGATTTGTTCTTTCAGAATTAATTTTGAATAACAACAGGCCAGAGAATACATGATAGCTTAAGAAGTAGAAAATTATCTTTATTTTGTGGGCAACAAAAACTGAAAATTTTCATCTGTCTTGAAGTAAGCTTCATCAAATTAATTACATCCAGTCTGTACAACTGGTTTGCCATAACTGTCCAATAAATCTCTGATAATTTATTCTTAGTCTTTGTTGCCGAAGTTACATTGCATTAAACAGCTGCGAGTGTGGAAATTGTGGATATGTGTTACACCTTAATCAGGTGCATGAGGGTAATTAGTGCACATTAACTTTTATGTGTCTGCAATTTACATAAGGAACTTCAAATACCAATATTAATTGACTGTTCTTGAATGACTACCTTCTGTGGTAGGATGTGGATTAGACAAACTGAAAGCAGTGTATTATAAGCAAAATATGAAACTGAACAATTGGGCTGAAAAATGGTGACACTTCTGACTTGTACTGGGAGGTGCACAAGTTGTGTCATCACCTGGAGGCTGACTACACTGACTGAAAATCTTTGTGTTCTTTATGAGCCATGGTGCAGTTGTCAGGATAGAACCCAATTAGGGCATAATTGTTTCCTTCCACACCCTTTAAATCCATTACTGATTAATTGTCCTGCTCGAGCTGGGCCAGTATACTGACCAGGCTATGGACAGGACATCTGTGAAGCTATAAATACATTCCCATTAAGGAGAACAGATTTCTCCTCCAAGATGTTCAGACTGGGCCTGGGGCATCTGCAGTGACTGCTGGGGCTCTTTCCCAGGAGTAAGAAGACTAAAGATTGAAGCTGACTACTAATTACATCTAGTGCCAAAGTTAAGAATGAGTGTAATTATATCTTCTCTCCCCCATATGCCTTCATGGCATGCACAGAAAAAAAAAACTTTACTTCTGTAATCATTTAGCTATTTGATGCTGCATGTTCTGAGCTACTGGCGGGATCATTATATAAATCCTAAATGTAAAAAAACAAAGCATGAAGGAAATTGCAGTCAAAGTTCTTGTTTCTTCTGTCAATAAATACCCTATGATATTTTTAGTTTTAAATTACTACTTACAGTTTACCATCTTTTGCTAGAATTACATGTGGACAATGTATGTTTCACTGTTATGTATTTTTTCAAAACTAAACTGTGCAAGCATCAGTATTCTTACTGATTGCATATTTGTTAATACCTAAAATGAATGTGCGTTTCTTTTAACAACTGGTGCACAACCAACGTCACCAGAACTGAAGAGATGCTACGAACGGTAGGAAGACCATTCATTTACATTGTAGCTATCGAGAAGTGCTTGGTTGTTATTCTATGGCAGCTAGTGCTATGCGGTTTCTATATTTGTTGAGCTGAAATTTAGATGCTTGGAATTCAAATGTAGAGTGAAACTGAGAATCACTGTCCAGCCTTGTTTAAGATATAGCCACCTGTACTTTGAAACTTCACACTTGCCTAAGGTAAGTGAAAAGTAATTGAATGAATATGTCCTATCACCATTCCTGTTGCAAAGATTTGGTTATAATATTTTATACATCTATATATCTGTAATCAGCTATAAATGTAGTAGTTTTGAAGAGCATAAAATGTTCAGCCTACTGGGTACCTTAATAGCTAAAAGAAAGAAATTTATTAATTTATTATACAAATTTATAACACAAGCTTATTATACAAATTTATTATCAAAATTTTAGATAGTCCTTCTGTAATTTGGTTTTAAGTTTTTGATTGGATTTTGCTCCACAAATGTGAACTATTCTGAACTGACAAGTAAAAATCGTAGTTATCCTTTGCATTTTCAAAACACATTGCACGCTATTAGCAAAAGTAGGTAGAAGAATGTTGAATATTGTCTTCTGGGATGAACTGCCTTGTTGATTCATTGAAATTTATGCTAATGTTCTCGAAGACTACATGGTGTCACATCTTAGAAGGCAACAGTCTTTACAATCTCCATGTTGAGAAACTAGAATCCCATCTAAATATGTTCATTTTTATATTGTTCCTGCCATCAGATATTTGTAGTAGAATGTTTTGATTTTTTTTATTAGTCCTTTGTAGGTATTTTATATTTGTATATATGAGTTTCTTGTATTCAAGCGGCGTTTTTGAGCAGTGTGATTAACATTATGCAGAAAGACTGTATTACAAGTACTGGTATTTAAGGGGGAACTTGTGACAGTCATATAGCAGTAATTGTGTATTTTATCAGTATCAACCAGTTTTCTTTCAGAGTCTCCTGCTATTATCAATTATCACTTTTCATAATAGTTTTGGATATTGTTTATCGCTAGAATTGCTACTGAAAAGTCATGAGATGAATAGCATAAGCAGGCCTATACATCTCTCTGGTACATGCTCCTGGTATTTATCCTACAGATGCAGCTAGATCAGTGTAGTCTACATTTAGTATTACTGGAATGTTCTGCATAGCTCTTTCGAACTTCTGAAGGCTAATTTTCTTATTCAGAATATTATTTCCCAAATGAAAGTAATACTCATGCTATCAGTATGGTAAATTCACTGGTAGAAGTGTAGGACGGACAGTTTACTTTGATAGGCTAATTGTGGTTATTGATAAAAGGAGAACTGTTGGAAATGTGGATCTCTTCCGATTCTGGTATGCCAAATCTTCCTCATTTTCTTGACAGTTTAACGCAGAGCAAGAAGAAAGGCCAGGCAATACTGTTTTGCCCTATAAAGCAGGGTTTCAATGCATGTACTACAAGCTTATTATTGTTTATTAATGGGTTTTATGTAATATTTAGTGTCAAGAGTGATAGGCTGCATGTACAGCTTTAGCATGTTGGAATCTGTAGTGGAGATGATGTTTCATGTGAGGTAGGAATTTAATTTTTAAATATAATTAAATTAACTTCAAGTTTTGTATGGATAATCTTGGGAGTATATTTGTATTTAACCGCAATATGTATGAATTTCTGCCATCTTATTAAACTCACAAAATCTGTTGATGGAAAGAAAAACAAAGAAATGAAGACTGAAATATTTAATTACTTGTACTTTATTTGTTCTGCAACAGAAGTTCATTTCAATGCAATTGCATTGGTATTCTACTAATGTTAACTAATTTTTCCTTGTAGAAGTTATGAACGAACGGAGTGAAATTATCCTGTATTCTATAATTAATCTGAATGAAGTGTATAATAAAGTCACGAGAATGATTAGCACTTCCAAATACTAGCTTAATTTCTGTCTAAATATTCAGAGTAGCTTATTTGGTGTTGGGCTTCCTTGTTCTAACATTTTTTGATGTATTGCTTTAGTTGCTGGCGTCATTTTAGTTGGTAAAGTTCTGACAGTATTAAATCAGTTTAATTTAATTACGTCTGAATGGTTTGACACGCACTGTTTGCAAGATACATATTTTTTAATTGGGTCCCTTCTTGCCTGTTAACAGGAAGACAGGACAGATGTACCTCTTAATGCTCTCTTTTAAATGTGTAATTATTTTTTTAGATAGCTGTCTGTCTTATTTAATACCCTTCATTTGTACGAAAGCAACACACCAGTGACGTCACAGCTACAGGTTTGAACTATTACCGGTCTTCCATCTGCAGATAACAGCAGTCCGACAGTTAGAGATAAAGCTTCTTTTCCATACTTACCGTGTTGGCATGGTTACTAGATGTTATGTGTTTATGGTAGAGTTTGGTTAGCAAACGTTTTTGAAGAGATATAGTAATAAACGCGTTATTAGACACGAGAGTTAATATGTTTTTTCCCCTGTGATTTGGCATTTCACAAATTATTGGGAACAAATTAAAACCATTTATGGATAGTGAGTTTGTGAAGGAATGCACAAGTGAATTTAATTCAGCAGAAAAACTTTGTCCCGAAATCAATAGCTTCTTAAACTCTATCAGTTTTCTGCCAGCGAAGTAGCTGATCCACTTGGTGGGAAATACAGGGTGTCAGCTTACAGAAACGTGTTAAGATGTGGTGGTTTGTTCGGTTGCGATTGATGGGAGTGCAGACGTGACCGATATTGATTATCTTGCTGTATTTATTCAAGTTGTCAATAATATTTAAACTGGCCCGTAACGAAAGGAAAAACATATGGTGCTGAAGTTCTGTATGAGTTGGCGGGTCTTTTACGCATATGTGGTTTGACTTGGACAAGAACTCGTGGGTTCGTTAGTGACAGGTCTTTGGCTGTAATTGGCCAAAGTAAGTGCTGCAGCATAGTAAAAACGGACAGAATCTAGATAACGACTTATTTCTGTCGTCTACACTGTATTGTTTATGAAGAAGCACTGTGTGCAGAACGTTTGAAGGTGACTCGCTGGATGGACACTTTTCAGAACAATGAATTTTATTAGTGCAAGTGAACTTAAACTTAACCATCTTGAATGTTTAGCATTATTGGAGGAAACATAAAGGGATATGATTAAATCGTTAATTGTACTGATGTGTGACGACCAAGTCACTTATCTGTTTTTTAGGGTTTTTTTATTGTTGATTAAGAGTTATTTATGGAAAATAAGATAGTTAAACTGAATAGGATGATAAAGCATAATTAATTATTCTATTGATCTTTGTGGATGTGACAGGTTACTTAAATATTCTTAAGAAAGACCTGCAAGGAAAAGATAAGCTCACTGCAGATATGGTTGACAGCGTCAAGGCTTTCAAAGTTAATCTTCGATTGTCAATCAAATTAAAAGTGCGTACGTGTTCACGTAGGTTCACACAAGACAAACTTTTCAACCTTGAACACAGCATTTTTAAGATTATTAGATTTATGCACGTTTTCGTGGATATTTTAAATTTGGTAAAATAACAAAAGGAATTACGTAAAACACCACGTTTCGTGGTCAAGATCGGTTCCTGTCTTCAGGCTAAATGAATAGACCTACTAAGTTGGTTCCGATGGCCCATAGAGGTTCAGAGTAGCTTGGCCTGTCGGACCCAACTTAGCAGCGCTTATTTTACTGCCTGAGGACGGGGACCAATCCTGTTCCCGATATGAGTGTTTTGTTTACTGTTTGCTTTTATTACTTTATGAATTTTAAAATATCAGTCCTTGGATAAGATAATTGGAGCTGACCTTCAGCTTACGGTACTATCGCTAGAATCCTGTAGAAATGTATTGCACTTTTTACTATACATATAATATATAACATATATGAATATGTGGGCCTATTTTGTTACAGACGTATCTCCGACCTAATACTCGGCCATGTCTTAAAAAAAATTTAGGTGTAAATATAGCAATAGTTTCCGAACAAATTTGCTTCTCAGCCATGAAGTCTACTTCACATAACACCATAAATTGATATACGCATGTGGATCAATAGACCTTTAATCTGTTTTTTAACGGAGCGAAATTGAGGTAAAACATCAAATTTTATGTTACAAAAATGCCTTTAGAATTTTACATAATGAATTACTGAGTACAGCCTCTCGTGTCTTTGATACGTCCTCAACTGTGCCGTAAGTTACTGGACACTTGTCATGCGCTGTTGTCATGTCAGTAGAGCGGAAGGTGTGTGTAGCGTAGCTGGCTACAATCTGTGGTAAAATGTGGCAGTATTATGACGATATAGCTACTCTAAGCATGTTATCAGTCATACATACTATATAGAAGCTTCCTCCTTTTCTCTTTTGCGCATATAAAGAAAACGTCTGGGAAGATCCCAGGGAATACCCGCAAAAGGCTGTGTAGGTTCAGGGTACGAGCAGGTCATTTCTTATTATGGGAACCGACCCGGTGAAAGCGGCGCTCTGACGTCATCGCGCCGTGTGAATGTGATCACCTGCACCAAGAAAGCTGCAACTTTCGGACTGTCAGTGTTAAAGTGGTCTATAGCTGTACTCCATAACACAACCATATTACTTTAGCTCAGCTGTTCATTTCCGCATAAAATGTTCTGCATTATCTTCAGCGCATGTTCTGTTTTGGGCTACTGTTCGGAAGAAGAAATGGATCTTAACACAATGCATGTTGCTTGAATATTTTCCATAACTTCTGAAAGGAAATGCAGATTCTGACGAAATACTTGGTACTGTATGTCATATCTATCATTGGAGGTCACAGCGAGAGCTTTGAATTGTCAGTGTAGGGTGCTGTAATTTGCGTGGCAACATCTTAAACTGCAGGCATGTAATGTGTATGTGTACTGAAATAATGTGTTTGTACTGTAAAATAATATAATAACGAGAGGCAAATAGACAATGGACAAAGAGTAATAATTTTAACCGTAAAAATATAGTACTGTTTGCATTATATTGTGAGGCTAGGGATGGATACGCAGTGTTGGGGGGAGGGTTGGGGGGAATTCAACTGTGTGTGTTGACAGTAGGGACATGACAGCTAAGCTGACACTGTTTCTTACGCAAGTAATGCTGGTCTTGTTGCTGATGTAAAGTGGGAGCTCTTTGTTATTTTGCTCCCCCCACCTCTCCCACAGTAAATGTTGATCCTGGAATACAGTGAGATGCAGTAACACGTGTCTAAGTTAGAGATCTGTATATGGAATTTTGTGTGAAGGTTCAACTGTAGTCCTTAGACATTCCATGCAAGTAAGTTTTCCTTTATATTTTATATTTGTGAAATGTCTGACGTTACAATATCTCCGAAATAAATGGGGGTTTATTGTTGCTTGCCTTCTAACACCATATTTTTTTGGGGCATTGCAGAGGAGGGACTGAAAATGCAACCTTATGACCCCGCTTATAATTGGGTAATATTTTTAATGTTGAATGCTGTTTCTACGGCCTTGTTTTCTGTTTTACAAATGCTTCTCATATTGGCAAAGATACAGATATTGAGAAAAATTTGAGCAATATTATGCTCTCCCTTCAATAGTTCTGTCACAAAGAACCTTGTATGACGTCGTAAATCGAAATAGTCGGCCATGCGGAAATCGCGGAATGTGCCACTTAACTCTACGCCGACAAAATATTCATCCGACAACAGTAATTTCTATTGGCGTATTGTGGGAGACTGACGTCTAGGAGTGCATTTTGCTTGCAATTTTTTTATTTTCAGTGTTGAGGTTTTCTTTATATTCTGAGGAAGAATAAGGGAGAGTGTCGTGTTCGGAATTGCCGTGTTTTCATATCAGATCTCAAAATCATTTCACAATCCAGGTTTTGAGCCACGAGATTTCTGCTCCGGTATTCCCTTTTTGCTGTAGCGGTGCGGAGGTGCGAATCAATAAAGCGAGTCGTACAGTCCATCTCTCCTAGTTCAGGATATGTTCGCCATTGTGTATAACGTGGTTTACATAATCTCTCGCTTTCGAGTATTAATTAAGTAAATTAAGAACATAATTTGAAAATGGTGAATTTTAATAGGCATACCATTTATTAAAAAGCTGTTTCTTCCTTGACTTCTCGGGTTTTGAAAGACAAGTCAATAGGCCGCCGAGCCGAATTCGTGCCGTTTGTTACAGCTCAGTCCTGAAACACAAAGTATGTAAAGTGACGTACTGCATTCCGAATCGTCAAGTTTATGACGAAGACTGTACTTTTTGGCATATTAACCCTTTAAATCCCGAATTAAATCCCATCTGCTATTTGCTGGCATTATTAGGAGCTCACCATTTTCTCCACGTTAGCAGGATAAGGGTTAAATCATTAACCCTTAG
>Ga0268261_10003463_pt1 | contig 11614 bp, 12 predicted proteins | sample TergutNc150P1_FD_190353 | JGI IMG/M metagenome (GOLD analysis project Ga0268261, IMG submission 190353) | Nasutitermes corniger P1 segment gut microbial community from laboratory colony in Florida, USA - Nc150 P1 (SPAdes) (version 2) | ecosystem: Host-associated > Arthropoda: Insects >... | reverse complement strand
TGCTCAGGTAATTGGGCCGTTGCAATCTTTCGCCTATAAACGTCCACACTTTTTCACCAGAATACTCTTTGAAGAGAGCACATATACGTGCTATCTTTCTACACTGCGATAATGTTTCCCAGTTCGATTCGCTCGTATGATACGCAAATTTAGCCGCTTTTTTTGCACCCTGTCCAACGCGTGTATTTGTCCCTCCCTGTATGGATCCCAGCAAGCAGCCCCATATTCAAGAATCGGACGCACTGGTGACGTGTAAGCTAAGCTTTTGGTACTACTATTGCCCTTTTTGGGTATACGCATTATGAAATTTAGTGCCTTCCAGGCCTTCTGGGCACGCCAATCAATAAAGATAATTGAATACTGTTCATATACCTGGGCATGCCAATCAGTAAAGTTAATTGAATACTGTTCATATACCTGGGCACGAGATTCAGTAAATTTAATAGAGTAGAGTTCTTATATCTGGGCACGCCAATCAGTAACGATAGTACAGTAAGTTCATATACGTCGGCTCGCCAATCAGTATTGATAATAGATTACAGTTCATATACCCGCGTACGCCAATAAATAACGATAATAGAGTACAGTTCATATACCTGTGCACGCCAATCAGTATTCATAATAGAATACAGTACGTATACCTGGGCAGGCTAATCAGTAATGTTATTAGAGTACAGTAATATATACCTGGGCACGCAAATCAGTATTGATAAGTACAGTTCATATGCCTAACCATGACAACCAGAAATGTTATTACAGTAGGGTTCATATATCTGGGCACGGCAATAAGACAAGGTAATAGAGTACGATTCATATACGTGAGCATGCCAATAGTAATGATAATAGAGTACGGTTCATATCCCTCGAACGGCAATCAGTAATGATAACTGAGTACGTTTCGTGTACCTGGGCATACTTATCAGGACTGATAATAGGTTACGCTTCATATACCTGGGCACGCTAATCAGTAATGATAATAGAGTACGGTTCATATACCTGGGCACGCAAATCAGTAACGGTAATGGAGTAGGTTCATATACTTTGACACACTAATCAGTAACGATAATAGGGCAAGTTTCACATAACTGGGCACACTAATCAGTAAAGTTAATAGAGTACGTTTCACATACCTGTGCACGCTAATCAACAACGATAATAGAATACTGTTAATATACCAGGGCACGCTAATCGGTAACGATAATAGAGTACAGTTTATATACAGTTTACAGAGTTTAGAGAGTACAGTTTATAAGCATATAGAATATTTTTCACATACCTGGGCACAGTAATCAGTAACGATATTAGAGTAAGATCCACATAACTGGGCACGCTAATCAGCAACGATAATAGAGTACGGTTCGCATACCTGGGCACGATAATCAGTAACGATAATAGAGTACGGTTCAAAAAACTAGACACGCTAATCAGTAACGATAATAGGGTACGGTTCATTTACTTGGGTACGCTACGCAGTAACGATAATAGATTATGGGTCACATACCAGGGCACGCTAATAATTAACAATAATAGAGTAGGGTTCACATACCTGGGCACGCTAATCAGTATCGATAATAGAGTACGGTTAACATACCTGGGCACGCTAATCAGTAAAATTAAAAGATTACGGTTTATATACCTGGGCACGCTAATCAGTAAATATAATATAGTACGGTTTAAAAAACTGGGAACGATATTCAGTAAGGATAATAGATCACAGTTTATATACCTGAGCACGCCAGGCAGTAACGAAAACAGAGTACGGTTCATATACCTGTCCACGGCAATCAGTTACGACAGTAGAGTACCTTTCATATACCTGGGCACGCCAATCAGTAACGATAATAGAGTATGGTTCACATACTTGGGCACGCTAATCAGTAACGATAATGGAGTAAAGTTCACATACTTGGGCACGCTAATCAATAAAGATAACAGAGTACGGTTCACATACCTGGACATACTTATCAGTAACGGTAAAAGAGTACAGTTCACATACCTGGGCACTGTAATGAGAAACGATAACAGAGAACGGTACACATACCTGAGCACGCTATTCAGTTACGATAATAGAATACGGTTCATATACGTGGGCACGCTAATCAGTAACGATAATAGAGTACGGTTCTCATACCTGGGAACAATAATCTGAAACGATAATAGGGTACGTTACACATACATGGGCACGTTAATAAGTAACGGTAAAAGAGTAAGGTTCAAATACCTGGGCACGAAATTCATTAACGATAATAGAGTTTGTTTCACATACCTGGGCACGCTTATCAGTTACGGTAATAGAGTATGGTTCATATCCCTGGGCATGTTAATCAGTAAACATATTAGAGTACGGTTCACATACCTGGGCACGCTAATCAGTAACGATAATAGAGTACGGTTTACATACCTAGGAACGCTAATCAGTAACGATAATAGAGTACATTTTATTTACCTGAGCACGCCAATCAATAATTATAACAGAGTACAGTGTATATACCTGGGCACGCCTATCTATAATGGTAAAAGAATAGAGCTTATATACCTGGGCACGACAATCAGTAATAACAGAGTACTGTTTATATACTTGGGCACGGCAATAAATAATGATATCATAGTAGAGTTATCATATTTAGGCACGCCAATGAGAAATGATAATAGAATACTGTTCATATACCTATGCACGCCAAGCAGTAACGATAATAGAGTACGGTTCACATACCTGGGCACGCTAATCGGGAATGATAATGGAGTATAGTTTATACACATGGGCAATCTAATCAGTAACGACAATAGAGTACAGTTTATATACTTTGGCACGCCAATCAGTAATGATAACTGAGTACATTTTATATACGCGGGCACACCAAACAGTAATGATAACAGAGTACAGTTTATTACCTGGGCACGCCATTAATTAATGATAGAGTACCTGGTCACGCTAATCAGCAATGATAACTAATTACAGTTCATATACATGGGCACTCACATCACTAATGATAATAAAGTACAGTTCCTATATCTGGGCAAGCCAATCACTAACGATGATAGGTAAGGTTCACATACATGAACACTTTAATCAGTAACGATAATAGAGTATGGTTCACTTACCTGGGCACGATAATCAGAAATGATATTATAGTATGTTTCATACACCTATGCACGCTAATCAATAACGAAATTAGATTACAGTGTGTATAACTTGGCACGCCAATCAGTAATGGCAATAGAGTAAATTTGTATACCTGGGCACGCCAATCTAATAATAATAAAAGAGTACAATTAGTGTACCTTTTCACGCCAATGAGTAATGATAATAAAATTAAGTTTGTACACCTGGGGACCCCAATCAGTAATGATAATAGTGTATAGATTTTATACCTGAAAACGCCAATCAGTAATGATAATAGGGTACAGTTTGTATACCTGGGCACGAAAATCAATAATTATAATAGAATAGAGTTTGTATACCTGGGCACGCCAATCAGTAATGATAATAGATTGCAGTTTGTATACCTGGGCACGCCAATCATTAATGATAATAGATTACAGTTTGTGTACCTGGGCACGCCAATCAGTAATGATAATAGAATAGTTTGTATAACTGGGAACGCCAATGCGTAAAGATAATGTAGTACAGTTTGTGTACCTGTGCACGCCAATCACTATTGAGAATAGAGTACAGTTTGTATACCTGGGCTCGCCAATCTGCAATAGTAAGAAAGTACAGTTTATATACCTGGGCACGCCAATCTGTAATGATAATAGAGTACAGATTATAAGCCTGGGCACGGCAATCAATAATGAAAATAGAGTACAGTTTATATACTTGGGAAAGCCAATCAGTAAAGTTATAGGAGTAGAGTTTATATACCTGAGCACGCCAATCATTAATGATAATAAGGTACAGTTTATATACCTGGGCACGCCAATCAGTAACGTTAATGGAATACACTATATATACAAGGGTACGCCAATCAGTAACGATATTAGTGTACAGTTCATACACCTGGGCAAACCAATCAGTAACGGTAATCGAGTACAATTCATATGCACGGGGACGCCAATCAGTAACGATAATAGAGTAAAGTTCACATTCCTGGGCACGCCCATCTACTTCCATAATAGAGTCCAGTTCATTTACATGGGAACACCAAACAGTAACAATAATAGAGTACAGATCGTATACCTGGGCGCACTAATCGGTAACGGTAATAGAGTACAGTTCATATACATGGGCTCGCCAATGAGAATCGTTAATAGATTACAGTTCATATACCTGGGAACGCCAATATATATTGAAAATAGAATACACTTAATATACATGTGAATGCCAATCAGAAACGATAATAGAGTACCATTCATAAAAATCGGCACGCCAATCAGTAATGATAATAGTGTACAGTTCATATACTTGTGCACGCCAATCAGTAATGATGCTAGAGTACAGTTCATATACCTGTGCACGCCAATCAGTAATGATGCTAGAGTACAGTTCATATAACTGTGCACGCCAATCAGTAATGATAATAAGTAAGGTTTATATACCTGGGCACGCCAATCAATAATGGTAATAGATTAGGGTTCATATACCTGGGAACGCCAATCAGTAACGATATTATAGTACGGTTTATATACCTCGGCACGCTAATCAATAATGTAAATATAGTACGGTTCATATACCTGGGTACGCTAATCAGTAACGATAATAGAGTACGGTACATATACCTGGGCACTCAAATCAGAAACAATAAAAGAGTACGATTCATATACATTGGCACGCTTATCAGTAACGATAATAGAGTACGGTTCACATACCCGGGCACGCTAATCACTAACGATATTAGGGTAGGTTCATATACCTGTGCACATTAATCAGTAACGATAATAGAGTACGGATCATCTACCTAGGGACGTTATTCTGTAACGATAATAGATTAAGATTTGTATACCTGGTCATGCTAATCATTAACGATAACAGAGTACGGTTCACGTACCTGGGCACGCTAATCACTAACGATAATAGAGTAAGGTTCACATACCTGGCCACGCTATTCAGTGACGATAATAGAGGACGGTTCACATACATGGGCAGGCTAATCAGTAACGATAAAAGGGTACGGTTCACAAACTTGGGCACGCTAATCACTGAAGATAATAGACTACGCTTCACATTCCTGGGCACGCTAATCATTAACGATAACAGAGAAAGGTTCGCATACATGGGCAGGCAATCAGAAACGATAATAAAGTATGGTTAACGTAATTGGACACGCTAATCAGTAACATTCATACAGTACGGTTCACAAACCGGGGCACGATAATCACTAAAGTTAATAGAGTTGGTTTCACATACCTTGGCACATTAATCATTAACGATAACAGAAAACAGTTCGCATACCTGGGCACGCTAATCAGTAACGATAATAGAGTACGGTTCACTTACCTGGTCATGATAATCAGTAACGATTAATGAGTACGTTTCACAAATTTGGGCACGCTTATCGCTAAAGCTAATAGAGTACGGTTCACATACCTGGGCACGCTAAACATTAACGATAACAGAGAACGGTTCGCATACCTGAGCACGCTAATCAGAAACGATAATTGAGTACCGTTAACATAATTGGTCACGCTAATCAATAACAATCATACATTACGGTTCATATACCTGGGAACGCAAATCAATAAAGATAACAGAATAGGGTTCACATACCTGGGCATGCTAATCAGTAAAGGTAATAGAGTACTGTTCACATACCTGGGCACGTTAAACAGTAAATATAATAGAGTACGGTTCACATACCTGGGCACGCTAATCAGTTACGATAATGGAGTAAGTTTTTCATACCTTGGCACGCTAATCTGTTAAGATAACATAGTATGGTTTATATACCTGGGCACGCTAATCAGTAACGATAATGGAGCAAGTTTTATATACATGGGCACGCTAATCAGTAACGTTAATAGGGTACGGTTTATATACCTGGGCACGCAAATTAATAATGATGATAGAGTACAGTTTATATACCTGGGCACGCCAATCAGTAATGATAACGGAATACATATTATATGCCTGGGCACGATAAATCTGAAACGAAAACAGTGTACAGTTCATATACCTGGCCACGCCAATCAGTATCGATAATAGAGTATGGTTCACTTACCTGGACACGCTAAGCAGTAAGTATAATACAGTACGTTTCAGATAGCTGGGCACGCTAATCAAAAACGATAACAGAGTACGGTTTACATACCTGGGCACACTAATTAGTAGTGATAACAGAGTAAGTTTCATACACCTGGGCGCGCAAATCAGTAACGTTAATAGAGTACGTTTCACATACCTGGGCACGCTAATCAATAACGATAATAGGGTAGGGTTCACATAACTGCGCACGCTAGTCAGTAAAGATAATAGAACACGGTTCACATACAAGGAAACGCTAATCAGTAACGATAATTGAGTACGGTTCCCATACTTGGGCACGCTAATCAGTAAAGTGATTTGAGTACGGTTCATATACTTGGGCACGCTAATAAGTAAAGATAATAGGGTATGGTTCACATATCTGGGAACGCTAATCAGTAACGATAATGGAGTACGGTTTTTGTACCTTTGCAATGTAATCAGTAAAGATAATTGACTACAGTTTCTATACGTCGGTATAGGAATCAGTAACGATATTAGAGTACAGTTTATATACCTGGGCACGCCAATCAGTAAGGTCAATAGAGTACAGTTTATATATCTAGGCACGCCAATCAGTAAAGGTAATAAACTTCAGTTTCTGTACCTGGGCACGTCAATCAGTAACGATAATAGAGTACAGTATATATACCTGGGCAGGCCAAACATTAACGATAACAGAGTTTATATATCTGGTCACACCAATCAGTAACCACAATAGAGTACAATTTCTATAACTGGGCACGCCAAACAGTAACGTTATTAGAATACGTTTCTTAAACTTGGGAACGGAAATCAGTAAAGATAATAGAGTACAGTTCATATACTTGGGCAAGCCAATCAGTAACGATAATAGACTATATTTCATATACCTGGGCACGCACATCAGTATCGATAATATAGTACAGTTCATATACCGGGGAACGCCTATCATTGACGATAATAGAGTACGTTTCATATGCCTGGGCACGCAAATCAGAAACGTTAATAGAGTACATTTCATATGTCTGGACACGCCAATAAGTAACGATAATAGAGAACAGTTCATATAACATGCACGCACATCAGAAACGATAACAGGGTACAGTTCATATACCTGCGCACGCCAATCAGTAAAGATAATAGAGTACAGTTCATATACCATGGCAGGACCATCCCTAACGATAATAGAGTTCAATTCATATACCTGGGCACGTTAATCATTAACGATAATAGAGTACAGTTTATATACTTTGGCACGCCAATCAGTACCAATAATAGAATAAAATTCTTACACGTGGGCACGCCAATCAGAAACGATAATAGAGTAAATTTCATTTAAATTGATTCGCTATCAGTAAAGATAATAGGGTACAGTTCACATACGTTGGCAGGCCTATCAATAAAGATAATAGACTACAGTTCATATACCTGGGCACCCCGATCAATAACGATAATAGAGTACAATTCTTATACTGGGGCACGCCAATCAGTAAAAATAATAGACTACAGTTCATATAACTAGGCACGATTAACGATTACAGAGAACGGTTCGCATACCTGGGCACGCTAATCAGAAACGATATTAGAGTACGGTTAAAATAATTGTGCACGCTAATCAGTAACAATCATAGAGTACGTTTCACATACCTGGGCACGATAATCACTAAAGGTAATAGAGTAGTTTTCATATACCTGAGTACGTTAATCATTAACGATAACAGAAAACGGTTCGCATACCTGGTCACGCTAATCAGTAACGATAATAGAGAACGGTTCACATACCTGGGGACGCTAATCCCTTAAGATATTAGAGTAGGGTTCACATACCTGCGCACGCTAATCAGTAACAATAGTAGAGTACGGTTCACATACCTGGGCATGCTAATCAGTAACAATAACAGAGTACGTTTCACATATCTGGGCACGATAATCATGAAAGATAATAGAGTTCGGTTCGCATATTTGTGAACGCTAATCAGTAACGATAATAGATTACGGTTCACATACATGAACACGCTAATCAGTAACGTTAATAGAATACGGTTCATACATTTGGGCACACTAATCAATATAGATAACAGAGTACGTTTCCCATACCTGGGCACGCTAGTCAGTAAAGATAGTAGAGTACGATTTATATACTTGTTCACGCTAGTCTGTAACGATAATAGAGTACTTTTTATATACTTGGCACGCTAATCAGTAACGATAATTGAGAAACTTTTATGTACTTGGGCATTAACGATAATAGAGTAAGTTTTGTATACATTGACACGCTAATCAGTAACGATAATAGAGCACAGTTTGTATACTTATTCACGCTAATCAGTAACGATAATAAAGTACATTTTTTATACCTGGGCACGCCAAACAGTGATGATAACGGAGTAGAGATTATGTATCTGAGCACGCCAATCAGTAAAGAATTTATACTACAGTTGATATACCTGGGCATGCCAATTAGTAACGATAATAGAGTACAGTTCATATACCTGGTCTGCCTAATCATTAACGATAATAGACTCCAGTTCATGTACCAGGGCACGCTAATCAATAATGATAATAAAGTACAGTACATATACATGAACACGCCAATCAGTAATGATAATATAGTACAGTTCATATACCTGGGCACGACATTCCGTAATGATAATAGGGTACGGTTCATATACTTGGGAACGCTATTCAGTAACGATAATAGAGTAAGGTTCAAATACCTGGGCACTCTAATGTGTAACAATAATTGAGTTAGGTTCACATACGTGGGCATACTAATCCGAAACGATGATAGAGAACGTTTCGCATACGTGGGAACGCTAATCAGTAACGATAATAGAATAGAGTTCATATACCTGGGACTGCTAATCAGTAACACTAATAGATTACGGTTCATGTAACTGTGCACACTAATCAATAACGATATTAGAGTACGGTTTATATACGTGGACACGCTAATCAATAACGTTAATGGAATACAGTTTATATAGCTGGGCACGCTTATCAGTAACGATAATAGAGTACACTTTATATACCCGGGCACGCCAATCATTAATGATAACAGAGTTCAAGTTCTATACCTGGGCACACCAATCAGTAATGATAACAGATAGCAGTTCATATTCCTGCGCAAGCCATAAATAAGGATAATAGACTACAGTTCATATACCTGGGCACACCAATCAGTAAAGATAAGAGTACATTTCATATACCTGTGCACGCCAATCAGTAACGTTGATAGAGTACGATTCATATACCTGGGCACGCCAGTCAGTAACGATAATGGTGTACGGTTAATATACCTGGGCACGCTAAACACTAACGATAATAGAGTTCCGTTATATACCTGGGCAACCTAATCAGTAACGATAATAGAGTAGATTGAATATGCCTGGGCACGCCATTAATGATATTAGAGTAGATATTATATACATGGTCACGCCAATCATTAATGATAATAGAGTGCATTTTATATACATGGGAACACCAATCAGTAACGATAATAGTGCAGAGTTTATGTTCCTGGGCACGCCAATAAGTAACGGTTATTGAGTACAGATTATATACTTGGGCACGGCAATCCGTAACCATAATAGTGTGCAATTTATATACCTGGGCACGCCAATCATTTCCGATAATAGAGTACCCTTTATATGCTTGGGCACGCCAATCAGTAACGATAATAGAGTACTGTTTATATACCTTGGCACGCCAATGAATGACGATAATATAGTACAGCTTATATACATGGGCACGCCAAACAGTACCGATAATAGAGTATTGTCTATATAACTGGGCACGCTTTTCAGTAAAGATGGTAGAGTACTGTAATGGTTAGCGGTTAGTAAAACACCGCTGCCAGCAATATAGTGTGTCAGGTGTCTCGTGAGAATACCCGATGCCACTATTGTAACAACCCTGGGGTTCGAGAATCACCGGAGTCACTTATGAGTTGGCCCTGAAGGGTCGAGTCGTGGCCGATGCCACGATAAGGTAGATAATGCTGTCACCAACCAAGAGATCTTGGTACTAAACGAACCTGGAGTGGTGAGGGGTCAATAATTGATATTCGGATCACAAAACAATAATTGTATATTCTATGGTGACGTGAATAGAGAGTAAAATGATGAGTACAATGAGTAATAATTGATAAGGCTTTCACACCTCTACAGGTTACACTGGGGGAGAATAGATCCAAAACGTAATTTAGTGGTAAACGAGTACCGTGGACCAGGCGAGTGTTATCAGCGCGACTTTCCTCCAAACAGTGAGAGTGCAGCGTAGAGGACGAACATTTCAGCGTCTGCTTTCTGTTAGGTGTAACTTCGTAGCACACTGCCGTAGTGGTCGTTGGTATAGTGACGTAGGTTTCATCCCAAGTAGTGTCACGATGAGGCCTAGTCTGACGGACTAAAGGCCGAAAGAATGGTTCAGGCCAGAATGATTCTGGGCCGTTTTCCCTCAGCTTTTATAGGGACTAAAAGCTGAGTCACGCATTTTTGTATCAATAACACATACAAAATATCACAGCGAGGCAACCTTGGAAGGTGTGACAGAACATCAAACATGCGCTAAGTCAGCATGTAGCAAAACGATAACAACTATGCGAGGGTCAGAGTAGTGAGCACATGGGCTGACGCCATGGTCACTACACCTCTCTCTTTTTAAACCGAAAATTCGGTAGAATTTTCTTACAACAAACATTACCAATACATACTTAAACGGCGACCACGCAGGGTCCGTAAATTTACTGAACAACAAACAATAATAAGTAATCTTAGAAACTCGTTTGTCCTCTCATACAAAGTCTTCGATAGTGTAGTTCCGGGCGACGTTGGAATGCTGCTGAGTCAGTAGTTCCGAGTGAGTCTTACGCCGCGGTGACGTGACGAGTTCGCACGAGCGAGACAGTGTATTGATGACTGCATAGGTGAGTCGGCGTTAGTCGGTTCTCAAGGCGTAGGTTGAGAATACGACTGGTTCCTGTGGATCCTGGCTTCGAGTCCCAACTTTCCCGTGCTCCAACATGGCGTCGGGTGCAGTCGTACCTCGCGGGGCCGCGATTGGGGAGGGACCGGTTTTGACGCGCCAGCATCTTGACCACAGCAACTGGAGACGGGCTCGTAGCAGGAAAAACAGCAGCACCATTACAGTAACCGAGCAAGCTGCTATAGTGACGAGCCGCAACCAGTGGGAATCTTGCGCCGCGTGCACCGACTGTTGATGCACGTGAAGCAACGTGTCGACGTCGTACGACTGTCGTGGAGTGGCTAGTTGCTCCTTGACAAAGTCCAGTCCCGACGTTTCGGGAGAACGGCGGACGCGTTGTGAATGAGTCCACTTCCGATGAGAGACACCGTGCGGGAGGACCAGCCATGGTCCTGGGGACACCGAATGTTGACCTGACGTGGATCGGGAAAGTGATGAGCCCACTTCGACCCGTGATGCAGGAGA
>Ga0268261_10003462_pt1 | contig 11615 bp, 13 predicted proteins | sample TergutNc150P1_FD_190353 | JGI IMG/M metagenome (GOLD analysis project Ga0268261, IMG submission 190353) | Nasutitermes corniger P1 segment gut microbial community from laboratory colony in Florida, USA - Nc150 P1 (SPAdes) (version 2) | ecosystem: Host-associated > Arthropoda: Insects >... | reverse complement strand
ATAATGTGTGGTTTCAGCAAGATGGCGCAACAGCCCATACATCTCGTCGTTCCCTTTCACTCCTCAGAGAAATGTTTCCTGGACATGTTATCTCCTTGCATGGTGATATCGGGTGGCCGCCGTGTTCGCCAGATTTGACCCCCTGCGATTTTTTTTTCTCTGGGGCTACCTCAAAGCAAAGGTTTACAAACAACGTCCCCAAACTTTGGAAGCTCTGAAGGAGGTGATACGACAGGAAGTTGCTGCCATTACACCTAAAATGATTCTCAAGGTCATGGACAACTACCGAGAGAGGCTACATCAGTGTATCAATATTCAAGGCCGCCACTTGAGTGATGTTTTGTTCAAAACATGTTGATGTAAAACGGCATTCTGTGTACTTTCCAGAAATAAAAAAACATTTGCCGTATCTTCTTTGATTTTGAATTTATTAGCTTCCCAAATAGGGGAGTTCTTTCTGCCGCACCCTGTATCATAAAATTTTGCAAAATGTCTTTTTTGCATGCTACTGGATCCCCAAGACAAACGCCACACGCAACAAATTACCACTACCGTAACTCAACGTACACAACCTTATAACAAAATCTGAAATTTTGGTAAAAACAAAGATAGGTCCCAATAAAAAAAATATACTGTTTTAATTCTGGTACCACTTTCAAAGATATTAGTAAATAGCACAACTATATCCAAACACTGAGAAAAAGGCAGCATAAATAAATGTCCACATTACAGCATGGAGCAGGAATACACACGTGAATAAAAGCAGACATCAGTATGATGGCAGTGAGACAAAATTCTGAAGAATGTACAAAAATTCTGAGAAAGAATAAAAACTGTAGTTATAATTCAATGTTAATGTATTAGAAAATAAATTTATTACCAATGACACAACAGTATGCATATGGTCAAGAAAAGAGAACTGCAAATACCTTTAACACAAAACTACATTACGATGACCAAAAGAATGCTGATATCGACATGGAACGAGTTACATGAATGTCACATAAAAACCTGTGGTAAGACACAGATGAACACACACACTGTTGCCAGTGACTCACAGAGTGGAGAAAAGCAGTAGCTCACACATTTAAGGTATACACAATTACATATAAAACTGTTTCTGGAATCAATAACACTGCATATGAAAAATCAAATGCGGTGTGGTAAGGCACCAGATAATCAGTCTCCACAGTTAAAAAATACCACACTGATCCCATCATGTTCAACATGGTTTAAAAACTGTGGTGAAAGCAAACACAAGCAAACTGTTAAACATAAAAAAAAACCTGCTGAAACTGGAACATATACTTCAGAATATCACAAACAGGGGGAGTGCAGTATTGGTACTCCAAGATGGCGGCCGGCACAAATCCCCCCCCCCCCAGTGGTACGTGGTATTAAAAAAAAAAAGAGCTAGGTCAAAACTCTAAACTGAAGATAATCACATGGGAACGGGCGATCAGTGGTATGTGGTAAAAAAAAAAAAAAAAAAAAAAAAGGCTAGCTCAAAACTCTAAAGATGATCACAGGAGTACGGGCGATCGGTGGTACGTGATATTAAAAAAAAGGGATAGCTCAGAACTCTAAACTAAAGATGATCACAGGGGAATGGGCGATCAGTGGTACGTGGCATCAAGAAAGCGAATTGTAGGAAAGGATTTAATTTGGGGAATGTGGTATTAAAAAAAAAAAAGCTCAAAACTCTAACCTATATATAACAACAGAAAAACAGGCGATCAGTGATACGCGGCATAAAAAAAAAAAAGAACTAGCACGGAACCCTAACCCAAAGATGATCAGAATACAACGGGTCCATTCCGCGTGCAAACCTCGGCACCCTCTGCATCCTCCGCACACGTTCTTCGTACACTGTAACTAGTGTATTGATATGCGCCACCATTTTAATACAAAATGGAACGCAAGAACACAACAACTGTATAGAACACAAGAAGGCGAAGCTACTACTTTGCCGCTCAATCTGCAACTGGCCAACGGAATGCATGTTGTGCAACAGGATGCGTGTTGCATTCTGGGTGCGGTGTTTCATGGAAAAGGCGAAGACATGGGTAAATGGAATAAGGAAAACCTGTAATAAAACCTGAAGTATGGACTGCAGCGACACTCGTGTTGGTGAGCGAAAGATTGGAGTACCAATTCTGCACCACAGCCCACAAACTACATGCATTTCAGGAGAAACATTAACAATGTGCCAGCACTACAAATTTCATACACTGTAGGCAAACTTCATTCCCATGCTGCCACTTTGGAAGGTTATAAGATATACTTCTGAATACAAAATTTCTTTAAATAAAATGAGACAAACCTGCTCTCCCTTCTTGACAATAACTAAGGCCAAAACACTCAGATTTGAATCCACAATGCATCCACGCACTGACTTGCGTCTTCTTTCTCCATCTCGACGTGGTCTGTAGCATGAGTGTCCCTTGGACAAAAGCAGTCGCACACGACCTGAAACATATGACAAAGTAAAATGAGCAAACATATGCATTATAGTAAAATCATATGGTTATCTGTCAACATTCTAGAAGCTATCAACACAAGGGTCATACAGTGACCATAACTAAATTTTTAGTTTCTCATAAAAACCACATAGCAGGTTCTGTTATTCCAGTTCATCTGAAGGCAACATTAAAAGGCTTTGGATAAATGCATAAATAAACGAGAAGAATTAAGTACTTACATTTACATCAAATTTTGCTCCCATACAACTTTACGAATTACAAACACTAGGTTATTACAATGACAAACTAGGGACACTAATCTTTACTATATCTTGTCTGAATTTTAAGAATGAGGCATTCCATGTCACCAACACACATCACTATGTCAAAATAAAATATGTTGCAGGATATCATATCACAATTCTGACAGTGAATATCAGTTCTTATTATGTCCACAGCAATGCAAGAATGTCTGGCACTAACACGATTGAAGAGGCAACTGTGACTTACCACTTTACATTAGTAAAAACACTACTTACTATTGGTCAATATTCCTTGCTTCATAGGAAAACCCTGTTTGTCGTTTCCGCCGGCGATACGCACAATGTATCCCTTCCATTCATCACCCAACGCATCTGCATCTACCTCTGAGCCCATACGTTTCTCATAAAATATACGAAGCCTGTGTTCATCAGTAACTTCGAACAGTTTCTGGCATCCCGACGCCGGGTAGGATACGTTCAACTGCACCAAAGTAGTCAATATACATACACATATTCAGAAACACTACACATTCAACCTGAAATCGCTATATATCAAGCATGTACCGACAAATAAATATCGGTTACATCCCGATACATCCTATAATATACAGCTTTCAAAAGTTCTAGATCTAATGAAGAGGAATTTCATAAATAGAATTCCAAAATAGTATTTCCTTAAAACCATATACAAATGCCTAACGAACGCAAAACCTACCTTCATTGTGCCACGCACTTGCCACCAACCTCGCCATATACTAAGAGGTCTGTACCTCCAAGGGTCATATATGATCTGTGTGAACGTGCGAGAATCGCAGCGTGGTGGCACGGTTCCGTCACTGTAGTCATATCTGGCACTTATACAAACGGTGGTAGCTTATAATTACCGCCAACCTCACGAAATATCTCTCGTCGTGGGGATGCACATAGAATGCAGAGTAAGGGATTGAAATGCAAAACTCCTCTATAAAACTGGAAAGTGTAATGCGCCCAGCGCTCATTATTCAAAACAGTCAAAGAGCCATTTCTCATTTTGCAGTCTAAAATGCGTATTTTTTCACGTCGTACTTACGTACAGACTTCGGGTGATGCATGGAAATGCGTTTTCCGTATCTTACGGTGGGCACCATGCACTATACATCCCGTCAGAATATGCCGTAAGGCGTGTTTCCTTGGACCACTGCGTCGGTAGATAAAACTCATGCCAGGTGACCACTGCAGAACCTGAGAAATTATATCCACTTTGGAAATAGTCCTTTCCGATGCCTTGGTAGATGACAGAAGGATCTTTTTTTCACTTCCCCAATCACATTAATTCCCGGGGCAAGGATGCACACAAGACGCAATGTTATGTGTTTTGGTACACAGCGTGCCTGCTTCAGGAAAGACACTTTTGAACTACCCAGTGCTTCTAAATTAGCCTGTGCAGCAGTTTCATAATTGCAGTTTTTGGATAATGTTTGACTTGTTCGCATTGTTCTCCTAGGCTTACAGTTAGATGTTACCAAAGGGGCTAACTTTTCTCAGACCCAAGTAAAAAGGGTTTACCTCTCCCCTTTTGCCAGCTTCCCCCTTTAAGAATCAGTGATTAGCGTTTTTTATCGGTCGATATTGATTTAAACCTCGTCATTAAAACCAGCAATGATTTTAAGACGTCTTAAATATAGCATCTTCGTAACACACCGGGAACGAATGACGAAACCAGAAACAAAGATTTTACCTTTCTCAAAGCGAACGTATAAAAACGAGCTGGATAAATCTGTATGGTATTAAGTTGATCGATTTTAACCATACATCCCCTGATATTTGTGAACATCGGATGTAATTATAGTATTTTTTTAGGGTTTGTAAGTGTAGTTTTCCATGAAGTCATCAAGGTCCATTGGTTTTATAGTCAGTTTTATAGGTCTTCATAAAGTATAAGTCGTAGTTACGGACTAAATCAGATAACATGGTAGTCTGTAAATCAAGACAAGTATTCATGCCTTCGTAACATTTTGTCCAAAGACAGCTAAACTCGCGATAATTTTCTCAATCCTAAACTTCTTTATGCCCTTTGTTCTTCTGTACGAATGCCGCGTACAGTGAATCTCATAATTGTTTTAATGGCGTGGCGTCAACAAATATCAGGCCTTTGGAGTGCATGGGATTTTTTAAATTAGAATTTTGATGTTGTAGAATATTTTGGCAATAAATATATAAGTTTTTGCATTAAGAATACGAACGTGTTTTGTTGTGTTACCTTAAAATGATCGGTACTTATACCCCAATAACTCTCTTAAAGCAAAAGTATTATATTCAATCTCTAGTTTAATTTATTTACTCAGTCCACTTAGTCACACGTCTGACATTGGACATGTTAAAATCAGAGTACAATTTATGGAAAAAGGACATTCTCGAAAACCAGTGAATTTTCTGAAAAAAGTCCTGGAAACCTATGTTTTATAGAGCGGCTTTCTATCCCGAAGACAGAGCCAGCAAGTTCCTTCGAAACGTTAGTAAGTACTCTCGAGACTACGCGACTTCATAATCCAGAAAGATAAAATTTCTATAAAGAAAAAGTCAATGACATACTACAATCTTTTTGTGTAACGACAATTCACAACAGTAGTTACACCACATTACTCGAAACAAGTCACCAGAAAGCAATATATTTGTTAGTAGGAGTAAATTTTTGAAGAAGCCCCGTAAGAATTAATCCCGTTCAAGAGTCGGTCCTGAAGAATTTTGCTAAATAAGGCGTTAAGGTTTTATATTGTCTCCAGTGACGCAGGTTTCTTTCAGACTAGTGCATTCTGGGGCACAGATCATTTGTTCTGGGGAGTGATGCGGTATTATCTGGTCGTTTCTTAGCATTGTGTTCTGTGCTTACATGATGTAAGGTAACATGGCGTTATGCTAAACAAAATAAAATAACTATTTAATTCGTATTACTCTGAAGAAATCCTTCTTCACCGTCAGAGTGGACTAAATTACGGAGCGGTTTCTTTGGACTTAATTGGAGCGAACAAGAAACCTGAAATCTTACTCATTCTGAAGTTCTTATGAATAGAATTTCAAAAAATAAATGTACGACATTATGTGAACACAAACAATAAGTGTATGTTGGCGTCATATATTAGATGCATTTCACATAGTTTTCGAAATATTTCGATCACGTTCTGCTATTAATTTGTGGTATAAAACGCCTTTCTGTTTTTCTGCTTTAGAGGTAACGACAATTCGGTGCCTGTAAAAATTACGGTTTCGGTGGTGATGACATTGAATGTAGATTTCTCCTTGGATATGACGTCATGCAGTCTGGTGACAGGTTACGGACGTTTCAGAGGAAGCTGATGCTTCCGTCATCAGTGTACACAGTCTGACCACTTACGCAGATGATGGAGGACAAGCTCCTCTGGAACATCAGTAAACTGCTACCAAACGAAACAGTATGACATCCCAGAAGACAGTAATATGAATTCATAGGTAGTTCTTACTGCTAAATTTGTACGTAAGTTGCGCCATCTGATGACTTTATTAAATCGATTCACTAACTTCATTCTCTATGTCTTGGTTATTCAATGATACGACGAGTACAGTTCACAGATCATCTAGTGTACAGTTGGTGGCAAGTGTGGAATGTGTGGCGAGTTGTCTGCGGTATTTTAATTTCGTGCCATTCCGTGTATATAAAAGTTCTGGCTCCTGTAATAGGAAAGTAATATAATTGAAAGCGTGACTTTGTGAATGGAAATTATTTTTCAGCCACGAAATTACTCTCATAACAGGAGCATCCTTTAATATTGACAGAATTAAAAAACACTATGGCCAACAACGGTTCCTACAGCAACGAACGCCCCTCATCTGGAGGTGATGCACCAGAGTATTCCACTGATCCAGCATCTGGTAGTTTCTTTCATTCTGACTATAAGAAGTGAGTATTCCCTTAAGGATGACACTGAATTTGGTCGTAATGAAAATGGAGGGTGACACTGTTTTGTGTGTGTGTGTTTTTACACATACCCGATTGGATTACTACCCTCACATTTGACGGATCAACAAAAACCCTTCTTCATTTTAGCCACTTTTTTGTGTTATGTTAAGTTTGGTGTCTATTAATGATCGTTAATTAATTTAAATGTGTAGTTAGCTGATAATTGTGAGAGGCTTGTAATATGTTGGGAATCTCTTCTCTGAAAATGCATTCCTACAGTTGCACATGATCATAGCAGAAATGGGAACTACATGCAATATGGGATGCCCCATTATCCCTTGTAATATTTAACTGTTCACCAGTCGTCATTCACCAACACTTCAAAATATTGCCATTTCTGCAGCAGGAGTAGTATTCATGAGTGAAAGTTGTAATGTGGTTGAAATATGTACCCTTGTATGGTGTTGCTGTGTTTTCATATCTGATGGAATGGAAACTACAATGCATGTTGGTGTCTGACATAGTGACAATAACCAAAATGACACTTGCCTATGTAGATGCAGTTTTTGTCAGTAATATGAAAAGTGAATGCCTAACTATGGTAGAGCACTTTCTGGTTTCTTAATTAAATGGCATATATGAATTTTTAACACAGAAATTAAACCTCAGAGCCTAACCATCATGAATGTTGGCAGTCATGACTGAAATTTCCCTCACTGATATGGAAACTCAAAGCTGGAGCTTGGCTTTTTATGTTTTGTTTGTTTTTGTCTTTGTTATCTGACACTAATGTGAAAACTAAAAGAGCTAACAATGGGGGATTACATTTTGTGCATTTTACCCATGCTAACATATGTTTAACAATACATATTCCAAAGCAAGAAAGGAAAGCACACATGGTAGCATATACTATGAGTACAGTAGCATATGCATTCATAAATATTACTTGTGTTTACTAAATAACAGCATTTTTAATTATCAGTGAATGAGAATTTTACACAGATAAGTCCTTGTTGGTGAAATAAGTATCCCCTATTCTGTGGTAATATACAGGCGTGTCTTGAGTTATAAACTGATTGGGAATGTTGACAGCTTACTTATTATGAGCTCCAGTATGAGATGCTGGTGCTTGTGGCTGGACCTAAGTTTGCATCTGAATGGATCTGTCATACTGAGAGGTAGCACCGGTTTAGTGGAAAAGGAAAAGGAAGGGATTTCTTGTTTTATCTTTTTTTATAGTATGATAAATGTGGCTGAGCTTGCTGTTTCTTTTCTCTCTTGCAGAGGAGTGAATTATATTTCAGCCAGTATTTTATATACAAATAATAGAAAACATAGTAAACTCACCACTCTGTCATTGCCATGACTCACCAGTAGTAGACCGTAATCATCAGTATTTCATGAGTCTAGGCAACATGCGGGATGACATGTGATGTCAGTTGATGGCATACATCCTTGATTTGTATGAGTAATCTAGTTCTTATTGTGTAGATTTCGTACATGTGAAGTTGGCATTTTGTTTAAACTACTTAGTAAAATATGCTTATAATGGTATCCCAAGATATCTGGGTATTATTCCATTTCATATGGTTTCTTTTTGACTCCTTAAAGCCCAGTGGTTACTTTATGTGCGGCAATTGTTTTGTGTGGTTTTCAGACAGAACAAACAGCAATTATTTCCCTGTACCATAGTAGCTGAATGGTTCTTATAACCAAGTCTCTTTTATTCAGGCTCCATTTTAGGCAGTGTCACAGTACTGTGTTAAAAATTTTATTGTAAGGTTTAATTATTGTGTGTATTTTTCTTCTTAGACATGAAGATTTGAAACAAATGCTAGACAGCAATAAAGACAGCTTAAAATTGGAAGCAATGAAAAGAATCATAGGGGTAAGTTCAATATTTAAATGCCTCCTCTTGAAATTCTGATGTATTACTTTACAATAAAAATACTGATATTATATCTGCACAAGGTTTATTTATTCTATGTCATACCACATATTATAAGCATGAGTTATACAAGAGTTGTACTGGAACAACAACGACAACAGCAGCAGTCATAACAGTAACAACAATAATATTAAGAGCATTATTTGTGATAATATTTTTGACAGTGACTGATGTGGAAATAAAATAAGTGCAGCAATCTTAGAATCCTATGGAATAAATTTAACTCTGATTTTACTTTATAGATGGTTGCGAAAGGAAGAGATGCATCTGATCTTTTTCCAGCTGTGGTGAAGAATGTTGTTTCAAAGAATATTGAAGTCAAGAAACTGGTGTATGTTTATCTTGTACGTTATGCTGAAGAACAGCAAGATTTGGCACTGCTTTCCATTTCAACCTTCCAGAGGGCATTGAAGGTCAGATTAATTTTTCTAACAGTCAGAGTTAATGTGTGTGCTAAGCGTTGCTTTATTGTCTTACAATATTTTCATTGAAAATTTTGTAAATGCGAGGGGTATGTCAAAACTAAGTTCTGATCACCTGAATTTCGCGCGTAAAAGTCACGAGATGGTTGCGCATGCACACATTTGTTTCGCGAACGTTCCCGAAGGGGTACGTCATGTTTTAATTGCAGTAGCAAGTATCAGTAATAAGTTGGAGTTGTTGAAGTATGGCAAAGCGCATTGAAAATCCCGCCGACTGTGAGATCCGTGCATTCATCCGATTTCTATAGGCCAAGAGCATCCAACCAGCCGATATTCACAGGCAAGTGTGTGAGGTCTATGGAGAAGGAGCGATGAGTGACAGTATGGTTCGACGATGGTGTAGGCAATTTGAAAGTGGTCGAGATAACGTGCACGACGGCAAACGCAGCGGTCACCCCAGCGTCGTGACTCCCGATCTCATACAGCAGATTGAGGTGAAAATCCGCGAAAACAGACCCTTCACTATCACGGATTTGGCCGAATTTTTCCCGAATGTGTCACGGAAAACTGTGCACCGGATTGTGACTGAAAATCTACATTTTCGGAAACTGCAGAGGTGGAAACGACAGTAAACAATTGGTTGCAACAACAGGCAGTAGACTTTTTTGACACAGGCATTAAAAAACTTGTGACACGATACAAAAAGTGCCTCGATTCTGCTGGTGACTACGTAGAAAAGTAGTGTTTCAAATTGCCTAACTAGGCTTACATATAACATGGATGTAACATCATTCATTGCCAAATAAATTTTGTATCGGAACTTACTTTTGACATACGCCTCGTATTTATGTTTTCATTATATAATCATTTCCTCTTGATAATACAGGAAAAATAAAACTAACTGTGCTGAGCCAAATGGTGTAGGAAGACATACCTCTTGTGGGCAGCTCTTCAGGATGTGACTGTACTGCCCATAGCTTCTGTGTACATAATTGATGTGTGCTATATTGAAATAAATAAAGATAATTTGGAGCAGAATGTAGAAATTTGCAGTTGTAAATTTTGGAGCTGGTTGTTTAGTTTTATAACGTGTGTTTTAGAAAAAGTATAATGAATATGGGAATTAAATTATATGACCAGTTACCAAAGCATATTGTTGAAAAACATAGGCCATGTGCTTTGTATGTGTTCACAGCACAGCAGATTCCAGCTTTAATGTCATTCTGAGGAAAGTCACAAAGAGTGTGGGGATTTTCAGAACACCAGTACCTGTTATTTTACATGTTTATCTTCCAGTTTAATGTAAATCATTTCACCTTGTGGAAGTATTGCAGAGGAGCACTCAATGCTGAAAGGAATACATTTTTCACATGCACTAACCACCTTCCCTGTATGACCTACACAAATGACTGACCACCCATCTCTTGTTCTATTACTGTTGTTGATCAAGGTGCCTTTTGCAGGCAGAGATCATATTTTCCTGCACTCAGAGTCATGATTAAATGGACTCTTTGTAAACAAGTATTGGTGAATGCAATACAGTCACTTAGGTGAACACTAATGTCTTCTGTGCTGAAATGAAAATGGCTGTTGAAATGTAGTCTCTGTTTCTTCTTTTCAGGATCCAAATCAACTGATAAGAGCAAGTGCTCTTCGTGTGCTAAGTAGCATTCGTGTGCCCATGATTGTGCCAATTGTGATGTTAGCAATAAAGGATTCTGCCTCTGACATGTCGCCCTATGTTCGTAAGACAGCTGCACATGCAATTCCAAAACTCTACAGGTACATTGCATTTTTGTAGAGCTAATTGTGTTTTTAATAGTGAATGGATAAGTGACATGAGCTGAAAACATTTTCATATATCATTTTGATAGGGGTGCACCAATTGTAGGTGCCAGCTTGTCTGGGTGACTATGTTTTGAATGGTGGCACATAATAATAGTGGATTTCTGATATGGAACTTGCTTCATGTCATCCTTCTGATGCATAGAATTTTGAGGCATCTGCTAGATTATTGGAAAATTTAAGCAACCCTGGATTTTTTACACATGGTTATTTATAGGCTTTTATTTTCTTGTGCAAGTTTGTTCTCTTTTAAAGTTTTTAAATTTGTGTTGCTGTTTTGTAGTGTTTGCCTGTTAATGATCTTATAAGCATTGTTAAGGAACACCATATTGACATTTGAATCATGATAGTTGCTTATTTATAATTTTATTGTAATTATTTTAGTGGATTACTTTATGTTTTCAGTCTAGATCAAGAACAAAAGGAAGAACTGGTTCATGTTATTGAGAAACTTCTTTCTGACAAAACAACATTGGTTGTTGGTTCAGCTGTAATGGCTTTTGAAGAGGTATGTTATGGTTGTGTTAATGTGTATATATGCATTATTATGGTTGTGTTAATGTGTATATATGCATTATTATGGTTGTGTTAATGTGTATATATGCATTATTATGGTTGTGTTAATGTGTATATATGCATTATTAACCCTTTAAAACCCGAATTAAATTCCATCTGCTATTTGCTGGCATTATTAGGAGCTCACCATTTTCTCCACGTTAGTAGGATAAGGGTTAAATTATTAACCTTTAGGCTACTAATGTC
>Ga0268261_10003461_pt1 | contig 11616 bp, 10 predicted proteins | sample TergutNc150P1_FD_190353 | JGI IMG/M metagenome (GOLD analysis project Ga0268261, IMG submission 190353) | Nasutitermes corniger P1 segment gut microbial community from laboratory colony in Florida, USA - Nc150 P1 (SPAdes) (version 2) | ecosystem: Host-associated > Arthropoda: Insects >... | reverse complement strand
AAATGGTGCAAGCTTGGTGCAAGCTTTTTCAGCTGTCTGTCGAAACTGAAATAAAAAGAGCTAGACTTTACTGAATACGGTAAATATTCTTCTTTGGTTGCTGTCTCTCTCTCTCAAAAAAAAAAAGAACAAAACTTTCTTAATCTCTTTACTACATGGAGGTGAGTGATTAGCTACGCGCTCCAGTCGCCTTGCCTCTGGAGAAAGATAATTACCAACCCACGCTCCTTTTACATGGCGAGTAGCACTTAGGTTCTTTAAAAAAGTAGGTGAGGCCACTGCTTTCTTTACGGCTATGGCTGCTGCTTGAATTTCCAAATATCTTTCACTTTTGATGCACGCTGTTGGAGTTCAAATGTATTTTTGTTTAGCCTCCTACACAGAATAATTCCTTCCAGAAAGAATTCTATTCTCACCCGATGTATGGGGATATTCCTTTGTGTTTTGGAATAAAATTTGTCATTACGGTAGTTGTTTTCTTAAGCATTTCAAAATTATCTCGGGTTTGTGTAAGAAAGAATTACTTTTTATACCACAAATAAAGAAAATAAATTTTTTATTCTTCTTTTATTTCTGAATAAAACTTAAAATAAGTGTCTTTTGTCCTCGAAAATGACACAGAGTTAATTATTAATTTGAATAAATGTCCGGAAATTGATTTTGAATTTTTGTTCTCAGGCAGGAGTGCAGGACCCTCAGACAATGCCGATATAGAAGTCCTTATACACAGTAAACCAAAAGCCACTATCAGCATAAACCTGTAATATATTACGTCATGTTGCCTGTTGCAATTTCTGGCCATCTCGTCAGTGGTCTTCCAAAATTTATCTTCTTCCTGGACTTGTATTCCATGTTTTCTCGACACTTGAAGCTGGGCTTCTAAATTTCTTATAGAACTGAGTAAAGTTTTACATGTAGTATTGCAAATTTGCTTGCTTGTCAACAAGCAATGTGTCCATTAGTAGGCTTATACTTTTCCTTAGCCTCTGGACAGGATCTGATGTGGTACATCCCCACAATCGTCGTTAGAAGTGATTTTAATAACTTCGGAAATGTGGGTAAACTCGAAAACTTCTTTGGGTTAATTCTTATGAAGCAATGGAGTGCGTCCTGGCGTTTCAACGTAGTCTTTGGAAAACCACGTCACTTCCGGATTCTGATTTGAGTGTGTTGTGGGTGGCCACCCACAACGCATTCAAATCAGCTCCAACTCTTCCACGATAGCAGCAGACAACAGTACGGCGTAAAGGTTGCCAGATGCTGTAGTTACAGTTGTTTTGTGTTCCTGAAGACGGATGATGGTGACGCCCGAAACATGTAGAGCAGTTGTCAGATAAAATAAACTCTGTAACATGTGCATCTTGTTGGGATTTATATATTAGAATACCATTTAGCTGATTTCGAAAATATGAATACCAAAACCTTTTCTCCGGCTGTGAGTGCTTTAAATCAATAATTTGGCTTCTTTATATTGACAAAAATGAGGTTGGTTGAGTTATCTGAAATCTTGCAATAATTTATTTCCACGAAGAATCAAGGAACTAAAATGCAAGAATATTACCATAGGAAACTCTCGTTGGTGATTTGGTTGTAATATAACAAATACTAGTCAGGAAGAGCAGACCTACTGGTATAACACCTCTGATCATTTCGCTCTGTTTTGCTCATAAATAACACAAAACACCTTTCACCCAGTTATGTCAACGCTTTAAACCTATGGGAAAGGTGTGCTGTATACAAAATGTTTCGCTTTTCTATACAGTTACTTTTCGAGAGGTGCTTTCGCTACAACAAACGTATAGCGAGTTTTGTCGTGATTTAAGTTCAGTAGATTTCGAAAAACGTGCAGAACCATCCGAAGAACACTTAAGTCAAAATGATTATGAACAACACAATTGATATTCTATAAAATAATAATGTTCCAGCTTTAGTAAATATTTGTGATAACTGGACATGAAATACGCCCCATACACTGGAAGTAGTACCGACAGACATGGAAATCCTGAGAAGCTTATCTGGCTACAAATTAGTCGATCATGAATATAGTATCAATATCACCTTGGTAATAAAACAGAAAACAGAAAATGCGAATGGTATATACATGTGTTAAGGATGAAAGAGGGTCGACTGTCGTGTACACTGCTGCCATATAAACATACACGTCAGCAAAATGTAGGCCGAACTGAACCCATATTGGAGGATACTTTACCTTCAAGGCGGAACATGCCAGAAGGCCTAATTCTTGAAGCTGATGGCGATTATGTTACTCTCGAGAATGCTTCTGGGCTTAAAAAATTCTTGTACGGTAAATTCAAATTCCAGATACGGGTTTTATGTTCCATTAAGCTTACCAAACAGCAGTGCTATTGATTGATTCTTATTGCTAAAATGTTTTATTATTTCTCCTAGACTATTTTCATTGTAGATGTCACTAATGACAACTAACTAACTAACTAACTAACTAACTAACTAACTAACTAACTAACTAACTAACTAACTAACTAACTAACTAACTAACTAACTGACTGATTAACTAACTAACTAACTAACTCCATGGAATAGAGTCATTCTTCGAAAGCTTAGATCCTCATCTAGTCAAGGAATTTACCCTTTTTATTAATCTCAAAGTTACATAGCTTTTTTCACAAGAATCCGCCACTTTTCCTTATTCTGAACCACATAAACCCAGCACACATCCTCCCGTTTACGTTAAGGTCTTCCAAATTTCCTCCTTCTTTCAGGCTTTCCAGCCAAAATCCTGTTTGTATGTATTTCCTTTCCAATGCGTTCGAGAGACAACGTGCATTTAATCCTTCTTGAATTCACACCATAAAAATATTTGGCAAGGAGTACAAATTTTGATGTCCATTATATAATTTTTCCCAACCCTCTGCTACTTCTTCTGTCTTGGAATCAAATATCGTCCTTAGCACCCTATTCTCAAATATACCTTTCGTACATACTCCCTTAATAAAAGGGACCAACTTTCATACACATGCAAAACAGCAAAAATGACAGACTTGTGCCTGTTAATGTATGTTTTTAGGCTGCAGACAGTAAGACAAAAAATTTTGACCCTAAGGTAGCAAGTATTCACCGAATATAATGTGGTCCCTAATTTCTTCGTTGTACGGAATTTCGATTTTTGTGTTAGTGCCAGTCACTAATATATGCGTTTTGCCACGTTTTAAAAGTACTTATTAGTCTCCTGTATGATTTGATTTTGTTTTGCGTTTTGTTGGGGAGATATGAAAACATTCAAAATTTTTATAGCGGGTGCTGCCCTTGGGCGATACTTTTCGGAAGTCACAGGAAATAGCGCTCACACACGCAACAGCCGATACATCCGTGGAAGGGCCTGTGGTCCCACGATCATCTGTGCAATCCATAGTCTATGTCCACGAGTGCAAACGGTCTACTTGCCACCAAAAATCGTGATTCGTGAATGTTTTATGTAGATTAGCTGAGATGCACATTATTCGAGTCGAGTGGTAAACATTGAAATTGTAGGGCACACTGAGACTGTTGCGGGCCGGCACCCGAAATGTCACACGAAATTGTATTTCGTGAGCAATACGGAGCACTTGGTAGAAGAAGAATTTATGTCAAACCACCTGGTATATGCCTTATGTTTAGTATGGATTATGCATTGAAGTAAATGTCACAATATCACGTGATCGGCTTCTTTCGCGATTCATTATCTTTCACTATTGCTTTCAGAGGCTATCTTTCACTATTGCTTTCAGAGGCTAACGACTTACGGAACTGTAGAGTGAGTGAATGCCAGATAATGTGGAGTTAGGTTTGTTTGGTTGTGTGTGTGTGTGTGCTTTATTTATGCATTTGCCCATTAGTGTCCCTGTTATCATCTGATGTACGAAGACGGCAGCTGTCTAGATGCTTTACCGACTAACTCACGGGTACGTTTGCGTCGTCAGTAATGAGCATTTATATGTAAAGGATTTTGTTTTAGTTATTGTCAATGGCTCTTTCGTTTTCATACGGTCTGTTTGAAGAGACGGCAGGCTGTTCAAAAACTCACAGCGTAGTATCCACGAATCGTAGTAGCTCTTGAGAAGGACTGGGTGCATGGAAACACGGCAAGCCACTGGAGTGGCGCTCAAAACGGTTGGACGGTTTTGTGATGTGTCAAAATGACCATCTGATATTAGTGGGTATCGCTTTACAGTGATTCGTTATTCTCGAATGTCCTCCAGAAATTTTAGAATTGGTTTTGCCGTTAGAACAGTCAACAAGGAGCCGTTCTTATGGTTGAAAGGCAGTGAATACAAAGAGGTGGAAGGAGGGAGAAATTCTCAAATCCCAGGCAGTAATGTGAAGGCCATTTTATTGCACCTTTTAGCAAAATATTATTGTAAGGTCTGAAAGAACACATTCTTATTTGTACAGTGTGATCTCAAGAAACAGGATTTTGAATTCAGTGCGAAAATATTAGAAATGCTGTCCTGCAATTTTACTATCATAATGAGGAATTTATGGTCATGAAAACTGGATCTTAGTATGTAACATGCTGATCCATTTTTGTCACTTGTCAGGTTCCCAATAAAGAGACTTAACCAAAGCATTTGGCAGAAAGTGACAGAAGTTATTCTCAAGAAATCATTATTACTGACCTGCAAGTTCTTTGGTGTCCAAGTCAGCAGGATATTATATTAATGTATTCTTTTTGGCCCTTTTTCATCTGTCTCCTAATGTTGTCTCTGTTTTTAGTATGAAAAGTAATATTAGCAGGCTCAATTGTTGCTTTATCTGGAGACATTCAACTTTTGAAGGAAATTGGTTCAGCTGGAAAATATGGATGGGTGTCATTTATGTTTAATGATATGCCATGTGAAGAGTTTTGTACATTAAAGAAAACAGGCAGTTATTACAAAGTATCCTTTTTTTATCCAACATATATGGTAACTGTGATTAATTTGTCATACTGTAACTGCTTATTGTGTTGTTATTAGCAACAAGGTGTTGTCTTACTGCCACTGCTTCCCAACTTTGCTCTATGATATGTCATTAGGAAGATTCAAGAAAATCAGGACCAATTGATATGGAATAAAACACATTAGCTTGTGGCCATTGCTGATGTTGTTACTCTATTGGATGAAACATAAAGATCATGAAGAAGAACACAGGATGGGTATTAGATGCTAGCAGGGAGGTTGGTCTAGAGGTAAGCCAGAGAAAAGAAGGGAGGCCTTATTTTTATATGTTGTTGCCAAAATATAGGACAAACTTGTGGCAAAAAAGAGCTAACAAAATTCAGGTATTTGTGAATGACAGTAATAAATAAAAATTATATTCACAAAGACTGAAGTCTAGAAATGCTGTTACTTGTGTCTTCAGAATCTTTTTATCCCCACATCACTTGTATAAAGACATACGGATTAAAATGTGCAGAACCATAATTTTTCCTGCTTTTTTGTATGTATGTGAAACTTTGTCTCTGTTGTTACGGTTGTGTCTGTTTAAGGTATGCTGGTCCTCATTTTGAGAGGGTGATGCAAAGGCATTCTTTTCCTGCGTACTACTTCCTCTATGTATGTATGTATCATGTTGTGTCCCAGAAGACACTAACCTTCAGAACTATATGTAATCCAGAGCTGTTCTTTTTAATATGCATAACATATGTTGTTCTGTTTATTCAAATGCCAGTGACCAAAATATATGTCCTTGTGTAACAATGTTTTGATGTCTTACACTGTTGTAATATGAATGCTAAAACATACATTTATGGAGTGCCTGCTTTATGAGATTTTGGTAATTATTACCTTATTGTTTGAATACCATAAATATTGTGTGCTTTTTTTCTTTCCAGACCAAAACTCAGTTGTACTGCTGGGTTCTTCTTTGACACTATCTACAACTTTCTATGAGAGATTTGTACAGTTCTTTCATGAAGTGTTTTTGCCGCAGGGATACCCAGACAGTGTTAGTGATGATTATTACAGGTACCAACTGTGGGATACATTGCAGGTTAGTTCTTTATTTATGTGGTGCCTTAACGAATTTAGTTGACCCAAATTGCACGGAGTTGCTCATAATAGCTGAGATTTGGCTGTGTCAGCTTCTAATTTATATGGACCCTGTGTGTAAACACCATGCTGTGTACATGAATGGATGTCATAAAGGTACATACTTGATCTCAGCATTCTATGGAGATAAATATTTTCATACTGCACCCACTGCACCATTTTTGGTTCTTACATGTATAGAAGGGTGGGTGACACTGAAGATGTTTTGCATATGGTCATGAAGTATATTCTCAAGGGCCATACTAAACCCCAGCCATCCAGCCCATTTCCCCATACCTTATGTAGTAGCAGTAGTCCGTCAAGTCTGCTTAGACTCCTGGTGATCCTATGGAGGATTTTCTAGGCAAGTTTAGCTGTACAGGAGTGCCATTGCCTTCTCCTGAATTCACTTCACATTTGTGCATTCTCTATTCCGAGTCTTTTCTTCCACCAGCGTACACCATTTTTTCCTATATTGTACTGCTTCTCTTAGGTCTTCCAATTGTAGGTCGGTAGCTTCCTCGATGCTGTCAAGCCATCGCATCCGCAGTTTTCCCTGCTTCCTGTGTCCTGCAACTTGTCCAAGCATAATGTCCCATTCCAGTGACCTTTTTGCTCTCATGACGTGACCAAAATAAGTAACTTTAATCAGAGAATTGTCGCTTCAAGTGATCTTTTGGGTTTCACATCTTCCAAAACTGAAAGTTTTGTTCACTTCTCTGTCCATGCCTTATGTACTGAGATATATTTGTAATTACCAGAATCTTCATAATCATATTCACCATTCCTCCCTGATTTCCAGTGTTCACATCTGACTGAAATCCATTTATGTTATAGGATGTGGCATTGATTATGTTGACATTTTGGAATGCTGTTCTAGGGTATAAATAATGAAAGCCATATATTTTGTCTTTCTCATAAGGAAAAAGTGCAAGAAGGAACATGTTTTGGTAGTGCATATCTTGTGAAATTATTCAGTGTGCCTGATGGACTAATTGAGATATTTTGTTAATTTTCTTAGTATGTTGAAATTTCATTCGTGAATAGTTGACATTTTATATGGGATTGTATAATACAAACAGATGACTTAAAAAAATTATAGAGAAGTAAAATATAAAAACTTCCAACCATAAGAAATGGACAGACGTTTGAATTCTAACTGAAACTGTTTACTTCAGTTTTGCTGCATGTCAGTCAGTATAGGGATTAGGCTACAGACTGGACAGTTGGAGATTCAAATCCTGGAGGGGACAAGACATTATTCTCTTTTCTTAAAACATCCAGACTAGCTCTGGGGTCCACACATTTTCCTGCTCTGTAGGTACCGGGGTTGTTTCTCGGGGATAAAGTGACAGGGGCATGATGTTGACCATTCACCTCCATCAGGTGCCAAGGTTAAGAATGAGTGGGGCTATACCTTTATTCCCATTGTGCGCCTTAATGGTGTGGACATGGATGACTTTCACTGCAAATCAGCTTGCCTTCTGTACGGACAGTTTCTGCTGTGAATAGACGGTCAGTGTGCAATCAAAGGCTTATGGTTCTCAGATCTCACCAAATTGTTCTGTAACTGTGCATGATCAGCCACTCTTTAAATGAAATTTTAATGTAACATCTTGGGTACCAGGTCATATAACTCTGTGACAACGAGGCAGCTGGTGCTGTTACCAGGGTGGCCAATTTCCAAGTCATCATTTTGCTTTTCATTTTAAATTTGAATTTTAAAACTGCCCTCTATCAGTGTAATTTGGCCAAATGGCGAAAGGCCTGAGATCACACTCAGGGGAACAGGCTACAGGTGTTGAAACCAGTCGCGTGCCCATTGAGGTCTTCTTGTCACCCTACCAGTCTCTGTGGGGTTGTGGTAAATCATTTGCAGTCACCTGTGCCCGCTCAACAGGCGACCACAGTCTTTCTGGGTAACCACTTACTGTGTGTGCCCCCTGTAATGCTTCCTCTTTGTTCCACACATGTTAGTGGAATGTTGGAGGTATCACAATTGTTTCACCTGATACGCATTATCAGTTAAATATTTTGCAATAACCCTGATGTTTTATGCCAAGTTTTATTCTTTTAATGAGCCAGTAACTGTTATCTAAGTTCAGTGTCCTTTACTTTTCTGTTCAGTGGGCTCTACTACCATACACTTGCAAGCAGCCTGAACTGCTCATCTGTGTGTTATATTTTCATGAATAGCCTCAGTAGGTGATGTGCATATAAAACTATTGTTGTTCCTGCTGCTGCCACTACAGAACTATTTATTTTTACAGGCATTCTGCAGTACCATTACTGGCACCCTTACTACACAGGCTATCATGAAGGGTGTTGGTGTTGGGGACACTGCTGCCACACCCTTTGCTGCAGCAGTTACATGGATTCTGAAGGATGGGATGGGAATGGTTGGAAGAATAACATTTGCTTGGTTTGAGGGGTAAAGAAGCAATTTGCTTGCACGGTTACTAGAAGTTGGCTTTGAATAATGTGGCCCTATGTTGTGTATCCCATAAAATTAAAAAGTAGAAAAGTATTGTGTGGAAGACAGCTGCATGGTTGTGTTTCTTAGCTTGTTTAGCACAAGTTGCTTAAGGCTGTGTTGTAATTAATTAACCTGGGTGTGCACTATCTGCATCTGTTTCTGGTCTTATATGCAACGGATTTTTAAACAGCAGCTCGTTAGTCATTGATTCTGGGCAACCGACATGACCTTCACCTTTCATTCTTCTCTGTCTAATCACTCTGATAATACTGGGTGATGAGTACAAATTATGAAGCAACTCATTATGAGATTTTTTTCATCTGTTCATCTGCCTTAGGTTGAAATGCTGTCCTCAGCACTGTTCCCCCCCCCCTTTCAATATGTAAAAAAAAGAAGGTTATGGTTTGTGTGTTGTAATGTTTAGGTTTTTTAATTTATATGGGAAGATAAAAATATTATTTATTGTGAAATAAGCATAAGTTTCCACCTTTTTTTAAATCATCTTCTTGTGACATTCCAGAAAATAGTCCCAGCTTATTTGTATCCTGTATTGTGGTTCACTGTTTTAGCACTCGTTTGGATGGAGATTGCAAGAAATGGCGCCTCTTTGCTGATATTTTAAACGATATGGCAATGGCATTGGAACTTCTTCTACCAATGTTTCTAACTTATTCAACACATATTCTCTGCATTGCAACAGCATTAAAGTCCATTGTTGGTGTAGCTGGAGGGGCCACCAGAGCAGCTATAACCCAACACCAGGTATGAGGCTAGTACACAGTGCCTCAGAAGTACCATGTGGCATTGCTCAAGTCCAATTCAAATGTTATGCTGTTTCCTCATAAACAGCAACTCTGCATTATGTAATGGCAGAAATAAACTGATAGTTTGTCAGTATTCTTTCTTCACTGTGCATAGTTACAAAAAAAAAATGTGCATTACTACAAGGTGTCCAAAACATTACTTTACATTTAGACTTCTTAAATTAACCTTGAAGAACCGTGCGTCCTGTATATAGGATGGGCGTACTTCTACCCTCCAGATGTTGCATTTTATATATTTTTTTTCAACAACTATAAGTATTGAGTATATTAAACATGCTGCACACTCTCCGTTTTTCTCTTCAAAATGCCGTTTATTTCATAGTGCTACCTTTTTTGGTTCCTGTATTATTCACATTTTACATACAGGGTGTGCTAAAATTTAAATGTAAAACTCTGGTGCCAAAAGGTTAATCAGGTGTCTCTTAGTCCTTAAATATATTTTTATTGACCTAAATACAAATACATGTTTTGTGATCCCATGTTGTCCTCTTTAGATACATTTACATAAAGTGAAGATTAATACAAACTCAGGAGATGTTTCTATAATGGTACTGTGTATTGTAGTCTGAGTTTTCATCTAGTATGGAGTATCCCAGTGGCCGTGCGGTCTAATGCGTGGGTCTTTGGCTGCTCGCTTGCTGGGATTGCAGGTCAAATCCCACCAGGGGCGTGGATGTCTGTCTTTTGTGAGTGTTGGGTAGTGTCAGGTAGAGGTTTCTGCATAAGGCTGATCATTCATCTAGAGGAATCCTACCAAGAGTGGTGTGTCTGAGTGTGATTGTGAAGCCTTGATAATGGGGAGGCATTGGCACATTAGGGGCTGTTGTGCCATGGACGGGGGTGAGGGGGAAAGTGGAGTACACTGATGTGTTTGTGTTAAAATAAGGGTTTTTCCCTCTAAAAGAAAATGTGCTGTCTGATCCACTGAATTTTACTTTAGGGAACTATGTACTGTTGTTCAGGAGTTCAGAGTTGAGGTGGTGCAGTGGACAGCTGGGGTAGTCTAGTTAATGTATCTCAATCTGCTTCGTATGCTGAAACCTTGGTAGCAGCCACCATCTTATTTATCACCTATCAAATCCAGGTCACATGAAATCAGCCTGAATTCTTATAATTTCATCCCAAATTTCCTAGTCTGGAGTTCCTTGGAAAGGGTGGAAGAGTTGAATATTTGGGAACGATCTTAATGAATCAAAATTGTATTCAGGAAGAAATTAAGAGCAGATTGAAGTTGGGGAATGCTTGCTATCATTCAGTGCAGAATCTTTTGTCTTCCAGCTTGCTGTCCAAAAATATAAAGATTAAGATATACAGAACTATAATTTTGCCTGTTGTTTCATATGGGTTTGAAACTTGGTTGCTTACATTGAGGGTGAAACATAAGCTGAAGGTGTTTGAGAATAGGGTGCTGAGAAGAATATTTGGGACTGAGAGGGATGAGGTAACAGGAGAGTGGAGAAGTTTAGTGATCTGTACTCCTAACCAAATTATTCGGGTGATCAAATCGAGAAGAATGAGTTGGTCAGGGCATGTAGCATGTATGGGGGAGAGGAGAGGTGTATACAGGGTTTTGGTGGGGAAACCTGAGGGAAAGTGACCACTTGGAAGATCCAGGTGTAGATGGGAGGATAATATTAAGATGGATCTTCAGAGAGTGGAATGGGGTGCATGGACTGTATTGATCTGGCTGAGGATAGGGACAGGTGGTGGGAACTTGTAAATGTGGTAATGAAGCAGGGAATTTCTTGACTAGCTGAGAACCGGTTAGCTTCTCAAGGAGTAACCTTTGTAATGATAATTGCAACATGATATGTGTTATAACAGTGCTGATTTTTAGGTGTCAGATGTGAATAGGGTTATAAATTATTATAGTTTATGTGGGCTGACACATGGTCACTGCTGTTCTTACATTAATTGCCACGTACTGGAATAATGCCCACTTTCTGTACGGGCTTGACTGTCATCTGGTCTGTATTAAGTCACTTCATATTTTATGTTTATCATCCCGTTGTGTTAATTGTTAAAAAAGACTTTAAATACCGTTAACCCTTTAAACGCTGAATTAAATCCAATCTGCCATTTGCTGGCATTATTAGGAATTCACCATTTTCTCCACGTTAGCAGGATAAGGGTTAAATCATTAACCCTTAGGCTGCTAATGTCATATATATATATGGAGCACCTATTCTTGATGTTTCTAGATCACACACAACGACGCACCACAGTCGATAGGACTCCTCTGGACGAGTGATCAGCTCGTCGCAGAGACCTCTACCTGACAACACACGAC
>Ga0268261_10003460_pt1 | contig 11616 bp, 9 predicted proteins | sample TergutNc150P1_FD_190353 | JGI IMG/M metagenome (GOLD analysis project Ga0268261, IMG submission 190353) | Nasutitermes corniger P1 segment gut microbial community from laboratory colony in Florida, USA - Nc150 P1 (SPAdes) (version 2) | ecosystem: Host-associated > Arthropoda: Insects > Digestive... | reverse complement strand
GCCTTTGGCGTTGTAGAGAGGGGAATGACAGGGAGTGAACCCAGTCTTGGTGATGTAGTAATGCTGGGATTTTCTTACTGTCTGTTAATAGGAGTGAAGACACATCATTGAAGAGACCGACTGATTGTCGGACAGTCGGACATTGTTGGACAGTAGAAGCAACACCTGGGATTTGTCTGTAGTTTCCCTTCCTTGTAAGGTCCCTTGGGAGTTGCTGCCATATGTTTTCTGGTCACAAGTAAAACATCAGTAATGATTACTGTTTTGGTACGGAGATGGCCAAGAATCCATGACATTCTTGTGTGGTATATATATGGACGCAGAGGTTTTTTACATAAGATTGAGGACGACCAGCAAGTTCCTCCTATTGCCAGAACGGGCTGAACAATATATTTCTGCAGACGTGTGGATGTCTCAGGATTACAATCCTTTGGCATCCTGTAGTAACAAGCGAAATTCACTCTTACCTGCAAAATTCTAACTCCACATTCTTCCTAATCTATGCTTATGACTATACACAACACACGACGCCCGCATCTTTCACATATTCCACTCTGATAAAAACACAACCTAAGCACATGGCATTCCTCTATACTTCCACTTGCCTTCTTTAGTCACAGACACATCATACATACCAAGATTAGAACTCACTGATATTGAATGGTCAAGCGATCCACGGTACTAAAACGCATGGATCAGAGTTATGATAAAAAAAATTCAATGCTAATCCGTGGCAACGCGACAACTCGTTCTGCCATCCATTGGAGCAACCACAGATCATCTAGTATAGCGCGACGCACTTGAAACATTGGCAAACAGGACCTCTCCCGGTACTCCCAAGTACTATGCATATTAAACTCGATAACACAATCGATTACTATTCGCGTAATTCAACAGACAGAAAGATTTCTTCTAGTCGTTAACACAAATTTACTTTCGTGTATACTGAACACTTTATAACACGTAGAGAAATTTAAATTGCATAATTGAATAAAAATTTGAATATCATTTTACATGAGGAATTGAAATCTCATTTCCTTTATACTGCAATATCTATACAGACAATTGTCTGACTACATCCATCATTTATTGTATAGGAATTACTATATTTCCTATTGTTGATGCGCTGGGTTTGTACAATTACAGTTAATTTTACAGGTCCATTACATAAACAATGCAGCTTTCCATAACAACAGTTTGCCATGCCATATGTACAATCTTAATACATATACCACTGAGTTGTAAATGGAATGATATCTCAGACAGATAGCTAACACAAAAAGCATATGTATAATGGTTTAATAACTTTAATTACTCCACATATTATAAATAACTTATTGGCCCAAGAATGGCCACTCATGTTGTCAGAAAGGGCAGTATATACAGAACTGGAGTTGTGTTAAAGACTAAAACATATCTTATTTCTATAGAATGTGGTATGGGATATCATACTTCCAAAACGACTATTCCATAACAAACCCCATCTCCCCTCCATTTCACATCATTTAAATCCAAAAAGCATTGAAATTGTGTCCTTCCACACAGACGCCAAATCATCTGGTATGGATACTGTTCCGAATAAACATACTCCCTTTATCTTCAGACATCCTCCTGAAGATGCAAGCAGTATATTCCTCTGAAAAACTGCTACCCAGACCACATGTTATTCTAATCTTGACCATATCATTCTTCTTCACTTCTGTGAAAACCTGAAGTCAAGAACTTTGAAATATAAGTGACAGAAGTGTGGGTGGCTCATGCTGGGAAAACTGAATGACAAGTACCACATTATTTTCTTTACCAACACAGTATTTAATGCTGCAGTGCTTTGCACCACTTCTGTGTGACAGTTTCTTTTATTTCCCCAAATGAAACAAGAAAGGAAAGAGATATAACAAAACTAAAACCTCTAGACCATTCTGAAATACAAAATATAAGGAATTGTACATATGTAGATGGATTTACAGTCAATACAACTGCCAAAGTCATATGAAATTCTCAACACATGAATTCTGTGACTGTTTAAAGTGTGATTTCATTAAGGTCAAAATTTGTAAATAAAGGAATTAATTTTGTGGGGCTCAGGGGATGTACTGACATTCATGGTTCTGTGCATCATACAATAATTCTTATGAAATGACCAACAAGATGCAACTGTGTAGGATAATTTATTATTCCCTTGTTCCTTGACTACTCTATATGTTTCGAGTGATATTATCACTCGTCATCAGGAGCAACTAAACTGTATTTACAGCTTCTGTTTATTCATGTGTGTTGTGGTCGGCTGCTAACATTTGCTATTATTTTATTCATGTCGGCTGCTAACATTTACTATTATTTTATTCATGTCGGCTGCTAACATTTACTATTATTTTATTCATGTTGGCTGCTAACATTTACTATTATTTTATTCATGTGTGTCATGGTTGGCTGCTGCCGACCACAACACACATAAATAAAATAATAGTAAATGTTAGCAGCTGACCACAACACACGTGAATAAAACCAGAAGCTGTAACTACAGTTTAGTTGCTCCTGATGATGAGTAATAATATTGCTCAAAACATATAGAGCAGTCAAGGAATAAGGGAATAATAAATTATCCTACACAGTTGCATCTTGTTGGTTATTTCATAAGAATTAGGGATGTACTGACTTACCCAAGTGAAGATGCTATGAGGTAAAGCAATTCCTTCTTCTAAATAGCTTTAAAAATATATAATTGTACGTAAATAAGGTACTGCATATTGTGAAACAACTGGTTTTCTGTTACTAATAAGAATTTTGGTAGGAATAAAATTACAACTGTATGAATACAGCTGACATTAAATCTTACCACATATCATACATAAACCCAATAAAACGAAAGTAACAAAGAAAAGCAGAGGGAAACATATTTCCATTACCAGCTAGACTTTACTTTGTTTGAGAAAAAAAAATTAATAGGCTTACAGTGATCAAAAGTAACAATGGTTTAATCAGTGTCCTGTTGTGTTTCTGTAATTAGGCCAAACATACCATAACTTATTACCATTCATCTAATCTGTGTATCTAATTCTGTAAACCTTGTTTCACCTATACAGAGAGACAAATAACCAAAACTAAGACTTGTTTTCATTTGTCAGTTCTCTCTATTCACTGGAACAAATACATACATTTAAACTTTCTCAATTAATTCATTACTCAAAGATAGAAAAAGCAATTATTAAAACTTTTGCAAAAACACTTTACATATTTTTAAATCTTAAGGGAGCAGTACAATCCAGAAATCTTGACCTTATGTTTACAGGAACAAGGAGCCATCAACTGTAGTACAACAGCCACAAGAGCCACCAGCACAAGCAGAATCACAGCAGCACAAAATACAATCTTGAGGCATCTCCATCTCTTACTAAAAAGAAGAGATGCATCATATTACAACAGTACATATCCCTTCAGCTTTCATCTACTTTATGTCAAATATTCATGTTGTGCATCTCTTATAACAAATGGGGCTAATACAATTAATTAAATCTTCTTAGACAGACAGCTGCATCAAGATATGAAGGGTTTCTGACATTTCAGGGACTGACTCCAGTCCCCATCTTCAGGGCGTTGCTGGTGGCATGGTAGAACCAGTTTTGCCCCTGAACATTTCATTGAATTCTGTCATTAAAACTTCAAGACTCATATCAAATAAAGCTAGTAGATAAATCACCATTGCTTTTCAGTTGAATTTTAGAATACACTATTCAGAAAATCAAAAAAATTCAAGTGGGATTATAAATGAATGTAATACACAAATTTATGTTCTATGCTGATGTTGATTTATTGGGTGAACACATCAGTGCCGTAAGAACAACTTAAAATGTATTAGATGCTAGAAATGAGTAAGAAGTGCAGAGAAAGTTAACTGTATTACCAGAATGCAAGATGACATCTTGGTGTAAATATAGTTAACAAAACACTTGGTAATGCAACAAAGTTCAGTTATTCAGAAACTAAGCTGTGGTGGAGTCAGCCTTCTGGCTGCCCCCCTAGATCTACTGTGCTGTGCTCAGACACCATTAGAGTCCTTCATTGAACAGCCCAGAATGTAATCACAAGGCAGCACCACTCACCTATGCAGATCAGAAGATTTCTGGTCCGTGACAATCTAAGGCTGAGCACTGCCAAGATATTTATACAGATTTTCCTCATTTTTCTTGCATGCAGTGCTTTTGAAGAGGTTCTTAATATAAACATTTGGTAATATAGTAAAATATAAGTATTGTGCTGATAAACAAATTACAAGATAATTAAAGTCACAGATGTTTGGTTGATTCTTGGCATGTTCTGCCTTTCTGTCAGCTATTTAGGAAAGTAAAGATTAAAATTCTGCATACAAAATCACAAATCCCCCCCCTCCCCTTCTTTTGAATGGTTGAGAATGTTAGCCTGTAACATTAAGAGCAGTACATGTTTTTCAGAGAGTATAAAGAAAAGGGTGTTGAAGAGAATATTTGAATTGCAAAGGGAGGAAGAGGCAGGAGGCCAGTTAAAACTGCATAATGAGAAACTTCATAATTTGTGTGCCCACAAAATATTATATTAATCAATAAAATCTAGTAGAAAGAAATGTGTGGGGAATGAGACACATTTGTGTGTGAAGAAATAAATATATATCAAATACTAACTGGAAATCCTGAAGGGAACAGACTATTTAAAAACCTATGTAGAAGGAAAACATCTGAAGTGAATTTTAAAGAAGTGGGTGAAAAATGTGGCTTGAATTCACTTGGCTCTTCATACAGACCGTTAGTGAACCCCTTGAAACGACCTACTGAAACTTCAGATTCCATAAAAGATGGGGAATTTCTTGAGTAGCTGAGCAACTAGTGTTTTCTAAAGAAGGAATCTTCCCCATGCAATAGTTGATGTGTTTTCACAACCAGCTTTATCAAAATATTTTACATGGTTTTGAAAAAGATAATGTGGGTGGATACAATTTCTGTTGTATGGACTTAATTTAAGGTAATGAATGGAATGTATGTATGTGAAACCTTCAGTCTGGAAATACAATTAGACATTAAATCCAATAAAAAAAGGAAAGAAATTCTTAAAGAAAAAGCAGTACCGTTCTCAAATGCCCCATGTTTCAAAAGTTATATTTGGATAAGAGCAAATGACCGCTGAAACAAGTTCATACCGTTTCCTGCTTTCCTTGTTAATCTTATGATTTTTAAGTTGCTCTTTTTTAACTGTCGAAATCCGAGATCTTGTATTTTTCATAACAGTCTTCGATCTCCTACGGGCCGATTTCCTCATCGTTTATAAAGTGTACTGCGATGCAGTTGCAATTAAAAATGTATTATATTGATGCACTGAGAGGCGTCACAAAAAAATGAAGGTAAATTATCTTTCCTGCCATCTGCAGGGAATTAGTGTAACTACTCGCTACCATTAAAGTAGACATGTTTTACTTTTTTTGTATTAACAGATGTGCTTCTTCGATTGTAATTGAGATGGTTTCTATCGAGTTGTTAAGAACCTGGAAAAAAGTGCAGCTGGTCTTGGGGATACGCCTGGATGAGCTAAGAAATAGAACAATTTCTTGTGTAATTAATAAAAACATTCTAAAGAATCTCGGTCAGAATACCCGGTCTATTGCTCGAGATACAGAATGTGTACATTCCTAAACTCGAGTATCACAACTGGTGTATTTGACAAATGCGTAAATAATTAAGAATCAAACTTTCGACGAAATAATTCTCGGACGCTAATAAAAATAATTGATGTAATTCTTTTTTAGTTGCTTTCCACACAGGTCTGCTTCATTACTACTGATTTTTACATTTATTTTTTCACAATCCCATTTTAGTATCCGTTATAACATCAACTCCGTCAGTCACAATGCACATAAGATCGCTGCGTGGCAGTTTATGTGTCTTGTAGTAATTTGTCTACCTCGGGGAATGTCTTTTCCACTTGCAATTCCAGGCATATACATTAATTCCAAAAAAAACTCTTCAATTGTAGTACAATTTGAGTTGCAATTACGAATAAATACTGAAAGGTGAAAAGCATTATTAACATCTGTACTTGTATCCAGTTCCATTGTGCACGTTTAAAAATTTTTACTGCTCGATATTAATTGATAATTCAAATAATTGGCTATGTCGCTGACAGGTTTAGCCACTGGATTATTACAGAGGATTATCTTCTTACATTCTTTCACTTTTTCTACGAACGTGATTTCAGCATTTTCAACTTCAATTTCAATTGAACCGTCACAAATAATTTTCCTTTCTGTAACAGTTTTTAAATTGGTTTCAGTTAAGTTGGCCACTTAACAACTTGCATTAATTTTTTATTCACTTTATTTACGCGCATTAATTTTTTATAAGAATTCTTGTTAATTTTAAGATGATTTTAATTAGTAACATTTACCAGTCATACATTTCTTCTGTTAACAAGACAGAATTTTCTTAGTGTTTTTTCATAATAACATTTACTATTATACTCGCTGCAAACGCCAGGCTTTTTTTTTTTTTTGACAAATCGGCCATGGAGGGTTTTTGAATGTGCGGAGAAAATTATTCCTCCTTTTTTTCGACCCGCTTCTTCCAACTTACGTTTTCTAGCAGAACGTGACTTCAATTTAAATTATAATTAAATGACAAAAATTTCACCACAATTAAACAACGGCAAACTCAATAACTACTTTTATGCGAATATAACCACATATCAACCATCCATTATTTCTGTTAGCTCAGACACATCCCAAAAATTCTATGTGTTACTTTCGATCCACTGCAGATTGCTACACACATGGGCTATCCTCTCTTACCTTGCAGCAGCCACGTCATCTGCCGAAGGAATAAATTATTCAAGCAGGCAGCAGCCTATCATTGTTTGAGGACATACAGCCCCCTCGAAAACACGGAAAAACAAATTTTGCTCTAATATACGAAAAATAATTTTACCTTCTTATCATGTAAAGGTTTTCATTTATAAATTTTAGTGTTTTGGCAAAATTCACACTTTGGCAAGTACACGTAAGCGACAACTGTTAGTCAAATGTTTAGTCGAAGGAACCCAGCTTAACACGAAGCTCGATAGTAACGCTTGATACGAATCAACATGTCTTTATATGTGACAATCTGTTGTGTTATGACAGTATAATAGAGGTACAAATGTTGTATCAGTCAAAACAAACCTATATTTAGACAACAGGATTTGTGTGTCTAAATGAGCGACATGTTTCCACTTAGGGAAGGTCATTTTCAAAAAACACATTGAGGAAGATAATGTACATTACTTTTCTCAATGCGTGTTTTTAGAACTGTGAGCTTGTGACTGAACTATTCTAAGCCGAAAAAGTCCCTTTTTAGACATACGAATAACCGGAATTTAAATGTGGCGCGCGAACTAGAAGTTGTTGCGCGTTTTGCCGCTAGGTGTCGCGAGTCAACACAATATTCTAGCAGTCTGCCGCGTGGCGTTAATCTAGGTTGACTGTTATTGTTGTTGTGGTTTTTTTCGTAAGTGCCTGTTAGGAAGTTCGGCGATTTTTATGATGGCTGATAAAGAACAAAAAGTGTGCGTGAAGTTTTGTTTTCTGTTAGGAAAACTGGTTCCTCATCCTCCCTATTCACCCGACCTTGCGCCATGCGACTTTTTCCTGTTCGCTAGTATGAAAGCCCAGAAGAAAGGGAAACGTTTTGCTGATGTCCGCGAAGTGAAGAAGAAAACGCTGGAGGTCTTGAACAACATCAGCACTGAAAAGATTTCCAGAAATGTTTTCAGCAGTGGGAAACACGTTGGTACAAGTGTATCGAGCCTTGCCGCTCGCCTGCTGAGATCGTGGGTTCGAATCCCACCGGGGGCATGGATATTTGTCTGTTGTGAGTGTCGTGTTTTGTCAGGTAGAGGTCTCTGCGACGAGCTGATCACTCGTCCAGAGGAGTCCTACCGACTGTGCTGCGTCGTTGTGTGTGATCTAGAAACATCAAGAATAGGCGCTCCATAAATATATGACATTAGTAGCCTAGGGGTTAATGATTTAACCCTTATCCTGCTAACATTGAGAAAATGGTGAGCTAATAATGCCAGCAAATAGCAGATGGGATTTAATTCAGGATTTAAAGGGTTAACACGAGCACTGTCACGAACGAAGTTTGTTTGAGAATCTTACTAACATGAAAATTTGAAGTGACATACTCTCTCAAGGCGACCAGTGTATTGAGAACTTACAGACAAAACACACTATATGTCATGATGACAAAACACACTATATGTCATGATGACAAAACACACTATATTTCATGATGACAAAACGCACTATATGTCATGATGACAAAACGCACTATATGTCATGATGACAAAACGCACTATGTCATGATGACAAAACGCACTATATGTCATGATGACAAAACGCACTATATGTCATGATGACAAAACACACTATATGTCACGATGACAAAATGCACTATATGTCACGATGACAAAACGCACTATATGTCACGATGACAAAACGCACTATATATCATGATGACAAAACGCACTATGTCATGATGACAAAACACACTGTATGTCATGATGACAAAACACACTGTATGTCATGATGACAAAACACACTATATGTCATGATGACAAAAAACACTATATGTCATGATGACAAATATTTAAATTGTGTGAATATTATTTTAATTTTTATTATCTCATGTACACTTTCAGCGCGTTTATATTCCTATTTCACAAAATTCATGACAATATACTTGTTTATCTTTACTGCAGTGACTGGTGTGCATTTAGTTGAAATAATTTTGTGTTTTAACTACACAAGATAATTCACAAATATTGAAAACATAAAATAAACACATAATTATAATTTTTTGTTCATGGATTTATTTTGTTACTCCTTTCCAGGTAATAAATTACATATCTTTTATCGAAAATTCATAATTATTAATGTTTAAGAGCACTATACTCTTAATCAGGCACATTTAAGACAGAGAATATAAACATTTCAATAAACATACGTACTTCCTTAAGTTTCTTATCGAATTGTAATATATATAAATTTCATCATAGACATTACAGCTATTGTAAAACTGACCAACTTGACTGAATGCACAACTTTCAAATTTATCTATGAAACAAATATATTATTGCCATATAGCTCATTAAAAGTAGTACAACTATGTATTTTAACTTAGTCATCATTGTTTACGAGAACATGGTATAAATTCCATTAACAGAAGCACAACAAACAAAGCCCTACTCTAAGTAAATAATTACTTCACCAGGCATTTTACTTAATATTTGTACTGCATAGCTGTAATGTGTCGTTGAGAAAGGATGATCTTTAGGAATGAGTAGGTGCAGAGGGTTGTGAACCACCTGCGAGTAACATTCTGAAATTGCCCTTGAGTGTTGGAGGAAATTTATGGGAAACCGTCGGTCATTTCCATACTCTGCATTCTGCTGTGTATGCATTTCCATTGATTATCTTTACAGGCAGCACATATTTAATCAATGTCGATGAAAATTCAGGTTATCAGAGATTGTACACCGGGTTGACTGGAGTTATTGAGGAGCTTAATGTCTCTACCTTCAGGTTCAAATAGCTGCATTATGCTACTGCAATACTTCAACAGATGGCATGGTGTAATATCCAGAAATACCTGCGTCTTATGAAAATAAAGATAGTATTATTTATTCTATGTTCTCCATTTCCCAGTTTAGTTCACCTTTATCAGTCACCCAGACAGAAGAGACACAAATATTACTCGTGGTATGTTCAGCATATGACTTGTATTAGTTTTGAATTTCTCTTCAGTAAATATGTATGACTAAAAGTCTGAATGAATCTACAGGTAATGCTTCATTCTTAGTGTCACTTATATTTGCAGGGTTATATCCTGCACTTTAGATGGAGGTAGCAGGTACCTCGGAAATATTGGTACTTACCTGTCAGAGATCAAACAATTGTAAGGTTGATGTGCATCGATATGAGAACATCACATCTTAAAATGTTCCTACTAACATTATACGTTTTGTGACAGTCACTATTTCTACCAGAATATTGCTGTGATATCGCCTAGCAATAGGCAACATGCTTCCTCCACTTCCTTCTCAGTTCACCATTCATCATCCTTCCATTTGACGCTACATTACTATGTAGCTGAGATATAGCCAACAAAGGACAAATGTAATAAACATGGGTTCTCTGGGGAAAGAACTTTTCTGCAAAATATATGATATGTAACAGAAAGTATACTGCTCCAGCACTTTATGATCTATGACTCAGTCTAAGTACTTTTATGTGTTGTACACGTAATGAAATACAAGGTCGTCTTATTTACGATTGTACAGTTTTGATTTCCTTCTGAATGTACAATAATGATTTCTTCAAAAAAAATCTTTAAATATATGTGGTAAAGAAATAAAAGAAATTAAGATATTTAACACTTTTCAGTATAATATTATTACATATCATGTTTAAAACCCTAGTAATTACCTCACATAAAACATGTAGTTTTTCCATAACAATGACAAACTGCATAATGCTACGAAAATTAATCAGAAAATAAGTTTACAATGTATGTATTTTGGTTTCCTTATATTCATATCATATAAGAACAGTGAACATTTAACTATACTGTTATCTAAATAATCTTCCACATAGTCCCTACCATAAGTGCCACATGTTGAGGTATTCATTACATTGTGGGATGACATTTTCTGTTCCCTGTTGATAGCAGCCTTGTGTTTCATGTAATCAACCATCTATAAATTTGTTGCCACCAAGGTTTTGCTTCAGGCCTGGAAACAGATGGTAATCCTTTGGAAACCATTTCCTCCTGTATAATTAGAATCAGTGCAGATTATTAAGATGCAATATTTTTTGTCATGTAAACTTATTTTCTGACTCTTTTATTTAGGCAAATAGTCTTTCTTTACTCACAAAACAATATTAGGTTTACAAAAACATTTGTGGGTAGAAATAGTTCTTGTTATTAATGTACAGGGAGCAACTGCAGTTCTGTAAAGGGATAAATATAGTATTATGATAGAATATGTATGTGAAATGCTTAAAAAGTTAAGGTCCTTATAAAAATAGAACAATCTTGTTATGTCCCGCAAACATGATGGTTTCTTTCACATTCCTTTTAGTTGTCAGCAGCACTCCACAAGAATTGAACATATGCTACAAAAACGTAACAAGAGCTTTTATCACTACATGAACAAACTCAAGAACAGGCCTACACGACTAAATACTGTTCTGAATTAGCAGAATGTCATCATTGCCAAGACCTCCATTTCAATTCCAAGGCCAACGTACCATATTCAACCTCATTTTCTATACATTTTGTCACCTATACTTTGAAGTATACGTTTACTTTCATGCTTAACCCTTAGGCTACTAATGTCATATATATATATATATATGGAGCACCTATTTTTTATGTTTCTAGATCACGCACAACGACGCACCACAGTCGGTAGGACTCCTCTGGACGAGTGATCAGCTCGTCGCAGAGACCTCTACCTGACGACACACGACACTCACAACAGACAAATATCCATGCCCCCGGTGGGATTAGAACCCACGATCTCAGCAGGTCAGCGGCGCAGGCCGCTGACCTGCTG
>Ga0268261_10003459_pt1 | contig 11618 bp, 7 predicted proteins | sample TergutNc150P1_FD_190353 | JGI IMG/M metagenome (GOLD analysis project Ga0268261, IMG submission 190353) | Nasutitermes corniger P1 segment gut microbial community from laboratory colony in Florida, USA - Nc150 P1 (SPAdes) (version 2) | ecosystem: Host-associated > Arthropoda: Insects > Digestive... | reverse complement strand
CGGAGCTTGGTGATAGCAGTGCTGTTGGTCGTGGTCGGGCCGGCCGGCCGGCTCGACAACGACCAACAGCACTGATATCACCAAGCTCCGACGGTAAACCAGAGGCTGCTACTGCAGTTGTTGTAGCTCCTGAGGATGGGCATGAGGGTACCCGAAACATGTTGAGCTGTATTTAAATGACAAGTAATAAACTTGAGAGGTTGCTGCAACTGGGTGCTTGATTCAGTTGAAAGTATGATGATGCACGGACTTGCAAACCCTAAATTTATAGAAGACAGTAATTCGTGTCCAATATGTAGCGTATTGACAATATCAGTACTGCAACACTTTGCAGCAACCAATCCATTGTTTCTAGGCTGTATTGCTTGTAATGGAATTGTACGGCCTATTGCTCGGAGGGCCAATTATACTACGTGGTTTATACAACGCTCTGTTGTTAAGAACTTTTTTTTTATTCAAATTAAATTTCTGTAAAAGGCTCATGGTTTGGGGTTTAAATCCGCTGATTTCTCTAGAGGGGCTTTATGCCGTGTATTAAATTATTTATCAAAGGAAAAGTGTCCATTATACCTCGTCTTGAGCGTTTTGTAGATTATTTGTTTATTAAATAGAAGGCCTGCCCTTCGTTGAGAGTGAACTCCTGGGCTTGTTTATTATCCAGTCATGGCGAACGGATTACGTTTCGTCGTCCTGGTTTTACTTCTACTGTGAAAAAGATTCCTTAATATATTCCTTTTATATACAGACAGCGACAGACATTCATATTGCCTTGTATGTGCTAGCAACCATACATACATACTGTAATATTGCAGCAAGACAGATTCCAGCCACATGTAAACTTATGGTACATTGTACATAGTCGGTTCGTTACGATGGGCTTCATGAGCATAATCCGCAGGGAATACCGTCCGGTTATTATCATAACATTCGTCTGGAGTGAGAAAGGTTGAGGAAAAACCTGAAGAGTTTGGTCTTCTGGGTCATTACGGACGAAACTGCAGCCGTCTTATTGGGATTCACCGAATCTTCACAATGCAAATATTAATTACCGCCAAAATCTCAAATCTCTTGCAAAACGTTGTTCAGAATATCCTTTTTTCCCTGATGGACCGAATCAGATGGAAGTCGTATCGCTGGAAATAATCACCTCGTTCAAGTAGAAAAGAAACGGATTTTTGAAACACCTTTGCTGGAATAGGGCGACTATAGTCTAAGTATACTTGTATCCTCTGTTCTGTTACGGAGGTACTGTATTCAAAACTTGCTCACGTCCAGATCTTCTTTTGATCTTTACATATGTTGTTGTGCTAAAGACACCTTGTTTTTAAGTATTTGATTTTACTGATAGTTATGTCTTCTGACATTTGACTTCCTTTAGCTATATATATATTTTACCTTGAACTACCTAGACCTATACTGGAAATAGCCTTGTACAATTGAGCATTTCGTCTGTAATTCGAATATCGCAAATGTTTATAATTCGAATTTAGTTAATTTTTTTTGTGGAAAAGTAAGTGTAGGAGAATAACCATACATTATATTACTGTTGTCTATAATTGTTTGTCCATGGTTAGAAAAGGCATAATGCTTGTCATATAGTACATTGGTTAGCGCAAGTAGGGATAACATGCATGAAGGCCTGAGTGAAGGTAAATTTTGTGTTTGGATTTTGTTTAGTGAGAACATGGACTGTGCATGCCATGTTGCGTAGCACTCTTTTACGACCCGATAAAGAAATGATGCCATCTGGACGAGAATAATGTTTAACCTCACTTCTATATTAGTGGACACACAGTCTGCACTAAGCAGATATTCTCACTTATGGCTTGAAATTGTGTTTATTTAAAATTCCCTAAAACTGTCCGCCACTTTTGAGACACTCAAGCTTAATTTCTCCCTTTGTCTGTGTCTGTTGAAGAAATCTTTTGTGAATATAATCGTTACGTATAATTTCAAACTATCTGCTGCAAGAAATGAACATGCTAGCCTATACGTACTGATGTCGTATAAAATGTTTTCCTCTTTTCATACCTTCAATTTGGGCGATTAGAAGTAAAAATGCGAGAGCTTAATCTTTCAAATATAATCCGTCACGAAACCACCAAGAGTAAGCATTTAATCACACTTAATCTGCAGTACGTAACAGGAAAAAATTAACCCCAAGGAGAAAAGTTTTATGAATATTTAGGTTGAAGATGTATGTTGTTATACACCAAAGCAGACATTTTTTTTTGTGTGGCTAGACACAGAAGTAACACATTGGGATCTATAGCCATTCCCAAATGGCCTCCTGGTAAAGATTCTGTAAGAGAAACTTCACACGATTTAGTTTCTCACACGCTTTAAACTTGACAGATTGAACATTCAAGCTTTACGGGGTAGGACGCCTTGTAGATTCTTGTATATTTACCAACATTTTGAAGAGCGTCTTCTTCCATCTTCAGGGTGGCCTTTATTGGAATTCCCTGACGACAGAAGTAGCACACTCTTTTAAAACAAGTAACTGTATACCAAATTAGCCGGTGTCATCCTAGAAGATCGGACTATACCCCGACACCACAGTAAAAACTTCGAATGTCTCAATATTTGGTCAAATAATTTTCTTTCATATAAACTATATCAAGAGAACATAGTTTTTCTTGTGTAGACGCTTTGCGGACAAGACTAGGACTATACAACCCATTATTATTTACAGTTACGTAAAATAAGTCCAACACATAAAAATTCCAAGCAAGTAGAAATTAAAGACACGTTACATTCGGAAAGTGATTGTTAGTATGTGGTGCAAAATCATGTGTCTTCCATTTCCTATGTACAACGTAACGGTTAAAACAAATAAAACTTCAATTTTGCCGTTGATTTAAATGAGTGTGAGCTTCATATACCATATTAAGGAAGAAAGGCTGAGGCTCACCAAGAAGATGGTGCTAAAGAAGATTATATGGACTTAAGAGGGGAGGAGTATCAGGAGGTTAGAAGCAGTTACATAATGAGGGACCTGACAGCTTGTGTCCTTGCCACATGTTGAGTGACCAAATCATAGACAAGATGGGCGGGGTGTGTAGTACACCTTTCGGAGAAGTGAATTGCATACAGGTTTTTGGTAGAGAAACCTGAGTGAAAGAGATTATCTGGAAAAGCTAAGTGTAGATGAAGACAATATTAAAATATACCTGAGGGAAATACGACGGTAGGACCTAGATTTGATTCGTATGGCCTAGTATAGGGATATGTGCTTGTCTCTGGTACACACGGTAATTTACTGTGTGTTCCGCAAAATGTGGGAGATATTGTGACTAGTTTAGGAAATATTACCTGCTCAAGGAGGGCTCTGTTGCGTAGAGTTAGCGCAATTTAGCGTCTAGTATGTATGTACGTTGGGATTAGTTTGGAACATTGGGTAATATCTGTCGTATAGGTTTTATAATAAGGCTTAGTGCTTCAGGACCTGACGCCGCTGTTGTGTCCGTGAACCAGGCTAATTGGTTACATTGGAAAGAACTAGTCTCAGTCACCTGTTACCTGAGCTACTTTGCGTCTCAGACACAAGTAAGGGACATGCTTATAAGCTACGACGGATAAATTGCGGGTATTCAGAACTTTAGGCATTATGAAGTAGGATTTAATTATGATTAATTACATTTACTCTGTCCCTGTCGTCAAAGACGTCACTGTCATCATCTTCACCATCAAAGGGAGTATCCGTGTAGAGTTCCGGGTTTTGTACATTGTGTTATGACGCTTGTTGACCGGCATATATTAGAATACGTCCATAATAGTGTTACTCAGTGATGGTATTCCTTGTCGAAACTGTACAAGCAGTAGGCAATTTTTGGGTTAGATTCTGCAACCAAGTCTAAGATTTAAAACGCTCTGCTTAAATTTTAGGACCATGACATTTTTTGAAAGTGCTTTTTTTGAATATGTGTAATATAAATGTAATTAGTATTCAGAAGTGAAGTTCTGCTTTTTATAAATCAGAGTACAGCAGTTTACATTCTGTAAAAGACTAGTGTCATAAATGTTCAAAGTTCAAAGTAACTACTATACTTGTTATTTTTTTTAAATACTTTGAATAAAATTATGCAACTATTATCCACTCAAAGTTTTGTGTTTTAAAATTCTACAAATAAAAGTAAGTTTTTTAAAAATATAGAATGGAGTAAAATATTGGAAGTATTACATTCAGGCAGCTTGCAATTAGAGTAGTGATAAAGCAACTCGTTTTTAGGCAAAACTTTCAGTTCGTAATATTTCTACAAAGGCCTGTAACTTTCTCTGTGTCTGCAATATAATTTAGAAATTATATTCACTTGGATGTTCAAAATCTTCGGCTACAAAGCGATACCGAGCTATGCCTTGATACATGTCCAGTATTTTGTAGTTTTCTGCAGGTGTGTTTGACACACATTCTGTCCTGGGAAAGTAACCAGTGTTTTGAATTTTTTTCTGTACCTTGGTATAGTTCGTATTTCTGTCTTTTATTATCAAGTGGAAGTTCAAATACAGTGACCCATATATATATATATATATATATATATATATATATATATATATATATATATATATATATATATCGGATTTTCACGTCAGCGATGTGCAGGTGTCAGCTCTTAGGTCCATGGTAAAACAAGAAAAGATGTTTCGAAGAAGTGGGTAATAGCACAAAAATAGGGCCGTTAACGTTTCTGATGAAAGTGTTGGCGGTGGATAATATTAGAGAAGTAAGTGCAAGGAAATTTCAGTTTACTAAGATGAAATGTCAAAAATACTTTGGAAGATAGCACACATAAATATACAACGCCTCCTTCAGTTTCAAGTAGTCGATTTTCATTTTTTTTGGAGAAGTAAAAGTTATGTGACAAGTTTATCGTAGCTGTCTCATTTATAAAATAATATAAATATGGAAAGGGATATGTAATATTATTGTGTGGCCGGAGATTTTAAAACTGATAAAATATTCTGAAGAATGACTCTTCTATAAACGTGAGTGAAACAAAGGGGAGTTATGAAACTTTGTACGTATAGAAAAGTGGACAGAAGTTTCTTTTTATGATGTACATTTTGGCTGTAACACGCAGAGAAGTCAAACGACAAACAGATCAGAATGCGAAAATACATCTGATATCTGTATTATTAAAGGTTCAATAGCGACAAAAATAGCTTAAGACCCAAATCGAGACATTACATTTTGATGGAATCAGGAACATTATAGTTTATTGCACCACACGAGTTGAAAGGGATGGTGATTCGTCTGAAAAGTAAGGCATGTTACTCCAACATGCGATTATTTGACCAAAATTAGAGTCACATTGTATTTATTATTTATTTGCGTGCATAACTCTATTAGTGACGATGTGATAATATTTCCAATCACAATAGAGAAACTGATTTGAACACTTTACATTGAGGAACGGATTTCCGTACGGGGGTTTTCTGGATTTTCATTTTGACTCAAAGTCTAGGTCAGTTTGCTGTCAACCCACTGAGTAAAGGTGGCTGGAATAAAAGTTGAATTTATTTTCTTTTAGCGTCGCAGTTTAGAATAATGGATATTATGTCTACGTTTCCTTTAAGCCTTTCAGAGAAGCGTAATATTAATATGGATATTGAAATTTATGGGGTGTGTGGGATGTAACGTACTGAAGTAAACGAGGATAGGTTTCTGCTGTGTTGTCTCGTGGACAAGGTCATGAAAGCTGTACTTGTATGAAAGGAGAGAATTCTTTGATCAAATAAGCTTTGATCAGAATTTAAGGTTAACATTGTACAAATGTGTCTGTAATTAGTTCTATTTAGAATTTTATCCTCCAGTTTTAAAGGGATTGTGTGTGCAAAGTCACACGTGATATCTCAGCTGTACAATAAATATTTGGGACGAAGTTATTTCGAATATCTGGCACGAGGTCTTCCGTTAATACTGATTTTATCAGTGGCTTTGAATAAGCCGCGGGCGTCTGTTTCCACAGTGCCATAACATGGACGAGCAAAATCTTATTTATTCACATTATATCTGCAGCTACAGCATTATTCTTAAATAAACTAAAAAAAGGCATCGTCCACACTTTTCCTAATTTCGTCTGAAACTAATTGATCTGCCCAGTTATTGCAATGTTGGTAATAACTGACAACAGGCATCTAGTAGGATCAGTAATGGGATTTGTCATGAAGTTCGCGAATGCGGGTTAGGAGCAGGGCAGTGCCGTGGTCTTTGGGTTCTAAAGTAAAGAACGGTGGTGGAAGTATAAAGGGAGCGATTCGGCATATGTAAACAAGTTGAGGAACACACTGTGTAATGAACATGGAATGTGATTTCTGTAATATTTGGGATTGTATGACAATCTTCTTGTAATTTAGTTTATTTGGTAACCCACATGTAGCGTCAGCAAATACCTGACAAGGTATTTGCAAGGTACTCCAGGTTGCGACCACTGTAGCGTTGCTTATTGCAACCAAGGTTATTTACTTATGGAATGCTTATGTCAGCAATCCGCCTCTGTATATATTCACGGGGAAATTACTCATAAGGCATTCCGGCCTGAACCATCGATTCCGGACCGGACCATTATTTTCGGTCTTCTTCGTGACTCTGGCCTATAGGACCACTCTCCGCAGTTCGACAGGCACGTCAAGATTACGTAAGCAGGCTGATCAACAATGGTAGCAATCGTCATCGGTCTCATACTGCTCGGAGGTAAGTCGTGCTGAGGTAACTGCCAGAACCACGAATCTATACTCTCGACGTAATTACTTATTCTAAATTGTATCCCGTTTCCGTGAATATACAGAGGTGGTACAGCTGTCTTGCACAGACGCATCTTGTAGTTTTGTACATAATCTCTAGTCACCTAGTAAATAGATTATACCTCTTCAACCTAGGTCTGTCATTGTGATTGCACTACACCCTCCTACACTACCCCGTTCGAATCTCATTAGGTACGCTTGGCTGGTGGCAGCAACATTCTACCATATCTTTGTTCATACTAGAATACCTGCGTTAGGATAGGCAACGTCTGTACCTACTCCTACCCAGACATTACAATTGGTGGCATCAGTGGGTCCACAACTCCCGGGTCACTACACGTGTTTTAATTTGAAATATTTATTGTAGTTGTCGGCGACACGTAAAAGAAAAGAGAAACACATATCAAAGATATGAATTGAAACTGTGAGACACGAACTTTCTCTTCTGGAGCAATATTATAACATTACAACGTTTGTAATTGCGTAATTTAATTAATAAACAATAGCTTGTAAAAAGCCGCAGCATTAAACCCGTAGTAATTTTCTTTCGGTGAATGAGTTTTGAAGTTCTCTAGACAGCTTCATTGATAAGCTGTCGAACAAGTGATAAGCTATCGAACAAGTGTAAAATGTAAATCCAGTTTCATACTGTGAATTATTTAGGCGTAGCCAAACATGACTAAATTGTAGCTCAGCTAGCAATTTGCAGGTCAGGGGCAGGTGGAGTTCCATGCCATTAACATGCATTTGTTTCACTGATGTCATTGTCAGATGGGTCTACTGTCGTATACTGGAAAAAATCTAACATGCATTTCATGAAAAATGAAGTTTTGTAGATATAATCCTGTCTGAGAAAAATTGAAGGAAGTTTTGACGTAATGGTTGAAGGCGAAAGAATTTGAAGAAATCTCTTTACGTGCAACATAGCTGAAACGTTTAACGATTTCTTCACAGAGAGCATAACCAAACTTTATCCCCTTCTCCATGAATTAGATTAAAGCCACTTTTTTTTCGTAGTAGTGTTTGTTCTCCATATACGTAAAACTCTGTTACATTTCATAGCGATGGAAGGCAAGGTTATGTAATCTATCATTGTCATTTTTGTACCTTGAATTTTTGTTGATAAAAGTAATTTATTTCTCTTGCAATTACTGAAAACATTGAGATTTAGGCCTCCCTACTTTCGCGTATGATTACATGGAGTTACGTGCTAGATGCTGTACATAGCTGACGTGCTTTTTGGAATTGTCATACTTGCGAAGCGTGGGTATAAGCTTTGAGGTGTACCATGCCAGAATTAGTATGTTTTCGGCAAGGTGAAGTGGATAACTGAAACTCCCAAATATGTCAGAGAGATGTTAGTTTGAAGTTTTCGTTTTTAGGAATAATTATTTGATTACTATTGGCAATTAGGGGAATTAAAATTAATGTGGCCCCAAAGTGGACACAAGAAAAATGGAAGCGTTTTTGGGATATATAAGGCACCATGAGGCTGAGAATAGTGTCATCATTTTCATCATTAATGATGACACTCCTTCTGAACCAATCCAAATAAATAAAGGTGTAAGAAAGGGTCGTGGCCTTTCTCCAGTACTATTTAATGTGTGAATTAATAAAATTTTACAGGAATTTAAAATGGCAATAAATAAAAACACCCAGCTAATTAGCTTACTAACAGGAAGATAATTAACTCCATGTTATATGCAGATTACCAAATTCTAATGGCCACTTCTGAAAGTCAATTACAAATCATGGCGTACCACCTGAACCTCATAGCAAGAAAATACAAAATGAAAAATTCAAGCACTAAAACAAAATCAAGGGTAATGTACGGGAATCACATACCAAGAGCAAATAACTTCTAAATGATAATCCTATTGGGCAGGTATCGGATTTTAAACACCTAGGATACCTTCTATAAGGCTACAAAGGGTATTTACTAGTATAAGACAAGCTACTGACTTAATTACTTACTTACTTACTTACTTACTCCATGGAGCAGAGTCCTTCTTGAGAAGCTAACTGGTCTGCAGCTAGTCAAGAAATTCCCCGCATTAGACAAGCTACTGACATAAAAAAAATTGATGGAATTACACGGAAACATTTTAGAACACAGGCGACTGAAGAAACAAAATTAGGAATCCACAGTACTACAGTTAAAGCGGCTTTGAAATTTGGTATTGAAGCCTGGGTGCTGAAGAAAAAGGACGACAAAAAAATGGAACCATCACGAATGAAACTTCGAAGACATTTACGAGGAATTACTGAATTAGGTCGGGAAAGGAATCAATCCTTTAGGGACAAACTGGTAGTGTAGAATCTTGTTGGGGAAATAGAACAATATCAACAAAAGTGGATACAACACTTACACAGATTGGACAGAAAAAGAATACTCAAGCAAGGCACTGCAGTGTTAACCAAAGGGAGGAGAAATGTGGGACACCCGAGGAGGACAAACTTCACTTTGAGGGTTAAGGAACAGGAACTACGCTTAACACCTTCAGAGTTCCTGATGATAGTGGTGATGATGATGATGATGTTGTTGATGATGGTGATGATATTGAGACTGGGAATAAGGACTTGAAGAACTCTTGGGAAAATGTCAGTATGGTTTTACGGAAATCGGGCAGGTTTTGAATGCATGCGGACCTCAGATCTGTTAAAACGATTAGTTGACGAAGTGCTAAATGATCTTAAATAAAATAAAAACAAAATAAATGCGTTCTAAGCCAGTTAAACTTGCGCAGTAACCAGCTCGTGGAAGAAGAGGAAAAAGTAACACTGGTGGAAAGGGTTCCTGTAAATTACGAATAGAGAAGAGAAGTGTGGAATCAGCATTGCAGACATCATATTGCAATACGAGTGTAAACTTAGTGGAGTCTACATAGAGGCATAAAAGATAAAACGTATCTTCAACTCTCGATCAAAATTACTGTTTAATATTTAGGTTGAAAATATGTAAGTATTCATTTCGAAATGAGGTTTAAGAATAAGATATCTATGGTTGTCAAGGCATACTTTACAGTACACTCCAGAATCCTGCAGAACCAACATTTCTGTTTCTCTGTTTTTGTCTTCCGTTGTACTCATTGTCGTGTTCTCCTCCATTCACCATGGAGCAGAGTCATTCTTCAGAAGCTAACCAGTTTTCAACTAGTCAAGAAATTTCCTGCATTTTCTAGAATCCGAAAGTTCATTACCGCATTCACAAGTGCCCGCCACCTGTCCCTGTCCTAAGCCAGCTCGATCCAGTCCATACCCCCACATCCTAAAGATCCATCTTAATATTACCCTCCCATCTAAGCCTGGGTCTCCCAAATGGTCACTTTCCCTCAGGTTTCCCCACCAAAACCCTGTATATGCCTCTTCTTTCCCCCATACGCGCTACATGCCCCGCCCATCTAATTCTTCTCGATTTTATCACCCGAACAATATTGGATGAAAAGTACAGATCATTAAGCTCCTCATTATGTAGTTTTCTCCACTCCCTTGTTACCTCGTCCCTCTTAGGCCCAAATATTCTCCTCAACATCCTATTCTCAAACACCCTCAGCCTACATTCCTCCCTCACTCATTGTCTTATAGCTGTACAAATTCTTTCACCTTCTGTTGTCTTTCACATATTCTCTTTCATAGGTTTATCTCTTCATAACTTCGCCATCTCTCCAAAAGAAAAGTTATGAAAAGTTTGATCCAGATTGAAAATGATGCTTAGTATTCTTCTAGTCTTTTGGTTCATCCTATTTCCTTCTTCAGTTTCAATCTGGATCTTTTATTTCTTTGGATGATAGAAAACAAAATAAGATAAAACGTCCACATGGACCCGTGCCCTCCTCAATAAGTTATCAATGAATTCTCCCACTCCATCATCTGTGCACTACATCACAGCGGCCTCAGTGTCTTTTCCCGGTATGCTAGGACAGGTAACAAGTGTTGTTACCCTGTCAGTCAACCGTTCTATCCTGAATGAATGACTGACGAGAAGCAGGAAAGATGAAATATATACGAAGACATTCAAAAGGTAATATTTTTTATTTACTTATAAGTGCAGTTCATATTTTATGTATATTTATAGTCTGTTCTATACAGCGTATCCACAAACACGATACCCTGAACTTCAGAAGTAAATAAAATGTACTAATTTATTGTCATAGTGGTTCATTGCAGTGAGGTGGTTCTCTTAAGTGACGCGTTGTGTCCACTTGGTAGCCTAAATATGTTTGTTATGTGACAGTGCAGCCAGTTGACATTTTGTGTATTCACTGCGTAATTACTTTTGGAAAAACTCGCACTTACCGATGCCATAATGCCAGGCAACGCCGTGTAAAAGTGGGTTTATATACTATTAGTTACGCAAGAGAAATGCTTGCATCTTCACAGCTTGGGTAGGCTTCATTTCCCTCCTCCTTAGCTTCTGTGTCTAGGAAGCCAAGAAATCGTCTCTGCCTGGCTTGTGACGCTGCGTGACATGCCAGGCAGATCGAAAGACCTCAGCTGCACGGTGGCGAAAACATAACATTTTGAGCGCTGAATTTTCTGTTACGTTTTGGATTGATTTCTTTCCCCACCCGCATTTAAAAATTAGGGCTTTTCACTGGATCTTGTTAGTTTTCATGTAATAACCGTGCTTTATAGGAGCGCTAAGCACCAGCGAAGAAGCAGTCCCCTCAAATAGCCTGAAACCCAATCAGCCTGTTCCTCCGTTGTCATTTGTTAAGGCCTACTTCACTTTATCCGCTCGCTAGCATTTCTTAACCCTTTAAACCCCGAATTAAGTCCCATCTGCTATTTGCTGGCATTATTAGGAGCTCACCATTTTCTCCACGTTAGCAGGATAAGGGTTAAATTATTAACCTTTAGGTTACTAATGTCAT
>Ga0268261_10003458_pt1 | contig 11619 bp, 10 predicted proteins | sample TergutNc150P1_FD_190353 | JGI IMG/M metagenome (GOLD analysis project Ga0268261, IMG submission 190353) | Nasutitermes corniger P1 segment gut microbial community from laboratory colony in Florida, USA - Nc150 P1 (SPAdes) (version 2) | ecosystem: Host-associated > Arthropoda: Insects >... | reverse complement strand
AATGATTTAACCCTTATCCTGCTAACATGGAGAAAATGGTGAGCTAATAATGCCAGCAAATAACAGATGGGATTTAATTCAGGATTTAAAGGGTTAATCTCACTGGATAAAACACGTAGTTGTCTTGGCCCAAGTACCTTCTATTCTGATGGCATTGTCAGTTTCTTCAGGCAAATACCTTCCAAGTTGGCTTTTCCACAGTGCTACCAGCCATTCTGATGGTTTTGTCAAGTCTTTAGCCAAATATTTTCAAGTTATCTTATCCACAGTACCAGCTATTTTGCCAGCTTTGTCACTCTGTCCATGTAAGTACCTTTACGTTTCCATGTCCACAGTGCTACCTGCCATTTTGATGGCTTTGTCAGTTCCTCCAGGCAAATATCTTTAGGTAGTCTATGATCTGCTTCATTCAGAGTTTGTCCTGCTTGTACGTAATCACTAAATCATATTATATGACTTGTGTAATCGGTATGGTTTAATTTAATAGCCTGCAACAGATTGCCATATAAGACGAATTTCAAAGTTGAGTATATTTTTTGGATCAGATATTGGCATGTCTGTTTTCTCAGAACCAGCATGCAAGTAATGAGATAGTACCTACTTTAAAGAAGGCCACAAACTGTTCATCTCCATTCTGTCTCCACTTACCATCCGCAGATGTAAACCCCCTGGTTGTGGAGAGAATGTTTGAGGTTGGTGGAGGGTTTAAGATGTTCATCTGTCCACCTCCTTTCTGCAAAGGGTCAGCCTGTAGATGGAGCAAGAGTCAGAATACAGGTGACAACTGTGCAGAGAGCAGGTGGCTACTAAACGGGTGGGGGTGCATGTCTGTTTCCCATACGGTTGTTAGTTTTTTGATGCCATGTAATATTACAAGTGATGTAATTTTAAATTAAAGAAGAAGAAAACCCTTTGTCATTTTGTTACATATGTATCTGGATTTTAATGAACACAAGACTGTACATGTTTTGCCTGTGTTTCCAACACAAACTGTAATGAGCTTGTTTATGTGAACCTCATTGCTTGTTTTTGTGTACTCATTTGTTTTTGATTTGTTGATGTTCTTTCAGTTTTGCATCCCTGCATGAGCACCTGAGCACCTAGTTACCTGCTGGTTGTATTATTATGGCTGCCTATGTAAACCGCACGATCTCACTAACGGGTGGGGATGATCCTGGGATCCGGGGACCATCCCTGGCTGTTGGACCAATGGGTGATGCTCGTTCAGTCTCTGATTCCTCTCCACTTCAGATCTTTGTCAGAGCAAAGAAGAAGATCAATGATATCTTCGTGGAGATAGAAGATTATGTCCGTGATGCTGTCACCTACATGCAAAGTAAGTACAAAGGGGAACTGACCTGAATAGGTCAGGGCAAGTTGGAGTTTTAGTTTTATGGTATGTTTGTTGCTCTTTGTTAATTGTGCACTAAAGGTGGAGGAAGATGCACCTGAAATGTCAGTGCACAAACCAGATGACAGAAATCTGCCATTTGTTACTTTTGTGATATTCAGCTTATCATTTTAAAGTGCAGAATTACTGGACGGGAAACAAAGAGTACAAGTCGAGTATTATTTACTGTCCACTTGCTATTTCATATGTAGAACTTCTTGGCAGACTTCACTGTTAATAAGAATTATAGTATTAATTTAATTTTTGTCCAGATAATGCACTGCAGTGAGGTGTATGTGAATTTTCATTTTGACAAAGCTGGCTGTCCAGAAGAACTGTCTTAGGTTTGTTTAGTCATAGAGGAGCTCTGCAACCAATGCTTTACTCTAACCTTCATTTTCCTATGGGACCATGTGCTGCTTTCTGAAATGTACAGGAGAGTGATCTAGCATGACATGTGCTAACTGCTTTGTGTACCGGGTAGAAATTTAAATGTCCACGTTATGTCCATGTTAAGCCACAGAAATTCAGAGTGTCAAGAGATACAGTTGGAATTTAAAACTGTCTCCTAAAGTTTAAGTTTGTATGAAACTTCCTGGTTTACAGAATATTATCCATTCATTCTACAGAAAGTTATTTTAGGTGGATATGTTTACAGATGTTTTTGTCAGCTTGCTTTGTGTAGACAGCAAATGAATGGGCACTTTTTGAATACAGCTGTATCAACAGTGTCAGCATAACTTCTTTCTGCATACATTTTCAATGCTTCATTTTTACTGAACAGTGTGGTTTGTTGGAGTAGGTGAGGTTACAATATTTAGACTACGCTCATTTCTTGGGAAAGAAAATAATGTCTTGACATCACCATGTTGTTAGAGTGTCTCGCCCTTTGAACCTTTTAACCAGCAGACTGATTTCTGTGAAGCTTGGTTTGAAATGTTGTGCCAACAGAGACTAGTCCAGTCTCATATTCAATGATGTGTAGTTAGTAATAATAAGATGGTAGATGTGTGAACTTGGTGAGGTAGGGTTGGCTGTACTGTTGTTTAGTATAAGGTCCTTCTTACCACACTTGGAAATAACGGAAACTGATTCAGAGTGACTCAGAATGACTACTAAGTGTTGGAAGTGTAGTAGTTTCATTATGTTAAGACTGTTAGAGTTTTGAAACTGTAACTTCACCACTCTAGATTATTATTCAATCCATATTACAGCTACTACATATAGGTATTAATTATTGTAGTTACAATTGTTGAATCATGTTGACTGATGTAGGTGTACAGCATTATGGAAGCATTGTGAGGTCTAAGGATGCAGTTCAGGTAGAAGGCTACAATGCCAAGGTGAGGGCCATACAAAATGTTCTGACCCGGAACCACATGAAGGTGGCATTCTTTGGAAGGTAATGTGCTGAAACCATGTTTTTCCTGAGTTTAATCTAATTGTAACACATCAGATTTATATTTGTGGATGCAGAAAATTCTGATGGCTCAGACATGTAGAGGACTAATAACAGGATGTGTAGGACATATTGATGTCATGAAATATGACCAGTTTCAGTCTCTACTTATGAACAGACACACAAAGTGTGAAGATGTAATGAAGAAAATAGATGCAGTGGGGGAAGGGATCAAATTTTCGTGTTTTAAATGTGGGGCAAACCCAAATCAAGAACAATTCTACATTATTTATGTGGGGTTTTGGCCAATGCAAGAACAAATGAACAAAAATAAGGGAAAATCTTAAATCGAGAAACCTTAAATCGGGGTTTTACTTTATATACTTTAGCACTGATGAACCAATATCAATTTGAACTGTTGTGAGATGCTATGTGTCTTTTGTGAAATTTACTTGTTGGCTACTGGTTACTCTAAAAGAACTTAACCATTTTTTTGTTTACAGGACAAGCAATGGCAAAAGCTCTGTAATCAATGCAATGTTACATGAAAAAATTCTTCCAACTGCTTTTGGCCATACTACAAATTGTTTCTTGCAAGTGGAAAGATCAGATATTGGAGAGTCATATCTGGTCACAGAGGGTTCTACTGAAAGACAGGATGTCAATGTAATAATTTACATATATTTCCAATACTAATATCTGTTTTAATCTGATGACAATGTTGCATTATCATCATCATTGCTCTTTATTCATGTTCTGTAATATAGAATATGAGACGTGAAATTTGCATAGTTTGGAGACAGGCAGTCTTCGTCCTTAGTTTGGAGACAGGCATTTTCCTTCCTCATTTGAAACACAAAATGTGTTTCTCACCCTGTATGGTCCACTAGACATGAAGAATAACAACCAGACACACTGTTTTTGACATTAAGTTAATGTAATCTGTATCTGATGTGTAATTTCAACGTTTGGGGGTTTAGCCACATCACATGTAGTTGCACTGTTTCAGAGTACAGTATAGTCTGAACCTTCAGGGTGAATGAAGTGGAAGGAGGATACAGCCCAGTTGATAGTTCTCACATTCGGAGTAAGGGTGGTCATGTTGAGTATAGCACTGTGAAGTGGGACAGCACCTTACAGTTAGCAAGACAGACAATGTGCATATAACATAACATTGAAGTACTTTCTAGTAACTATTGTTGCAGTGGACAAGCAATAAGCATTACATATTCTGAGTGTGTGTCTATAGCCTTAGTTATCCAGCATACAAAGCACATGCACCATATTATATTGTCACCTGTGACCTACCTCACTCTGCCCTATATTTCCACATTATCTCATAAATGGCATGGCTTTCTGGAAAAGGTTATTGAACATAAAATGTGTTTTTTGATTTTCTCTACAATTTTTGTTTGAACATATTTCTATTCTCAGAAGAACTGAGCAAGGTATTATAAATGTAGAACACCTTCATGTAAAGTATCCATTATTCTTCTCAGATTTTAATGCAACTTGAATTTTCTTGGCAGTTTTTGAAAAATACTCGCATATTAAATTTCATGAAAAGCGAAGATGTTCCGTGTGGATGTACAGACGGATGGACGGACAGACAGAGACAGACAGGCAGCACACATAATGGAGCCATTAGACACTTTTTGCATTTTGCATTTGTACCTAAATTGCAAATATGGAGTAAAAGTATTGAGAGCAAACATCACTGAGGTTATGTTTTTCGTCTCAGTTGAAGTTGTGGGGTTCACACCTGACTGCATTGCCAGGTTTGTCAAATAATGGATCTATACCATTCATAAACCACTGCACAGAATGACAACCCATGGGTTAAAGTGGTCAACACTTTCTGTTCACACACTCACTTGCTCACTCACTTACTCATTCACTCACTCACTCACTCACTCACTCACTCACTCACTCACTCACTCACTCACTCACTCACTCACTCGCTCACTCACTCTCTCACTCACTCCTTGGCTCAAATTCAGAAGTCATAAATCAAAAAACTTACATTGTTTAAATGGAGTTTTGACTGAGACCACAAAAATTAACCTATAAAATGATCAAGAATTTTAAACAGAGAAACTGTAAATTGGGGTTGTACTGTATTATGGTGAAGTCTGAATGAAGTGATAGAAAATTTCTTGATGTGTTGAATTGCTGTCGATTATTCAGAGGAATTCATTCATCTTCCTTGTGTGTTTCAGTCTGTTGAAGAACTTGCTCATGCATTGTGTAATGCAAGGTTAGGGGAGAGTCAGCTGGTGCATATCTACTGGCCTAATGACAAGTGTCTGCATCTGAGACATGATGTTGTTTTTGTGGACTCTCCTGGAGTTGATGTGGAGTCTAACTTTGATGAGTGGATCGACAGACATTGCCTAGATGCAGACGTCTTTGTGTTTGTTGCAAATGCAGAATCCACTCTTACACGTGCAGTAAGTAAATTACTCATCCAGTTTGTAAGTTACACCATCACTGTGCTAAAAGTGTTTATGTGTTGGTTTCAAGAGACTCTTTATCTTTGTGTTTAATTTGAACTTGTAGCATATGACCACAGAATAATAATACTGATGATTTGTATAGCAGCTTTACTGAGGCCGTGGAAGAAGGTCTCATGGTTTGATGTTGTCCACATTTGCTCCAAGCTGCTAATCTTTACTTGAAAGTTGGTAGTAATCTTGACTATCAACAAGCAGTATAGACCGGTTGATATAGGCCAGGAGTGGTGTAAGTTTCATGCTTGAATTGGAAGAAAGGAGGAAATGTCAGGCACATTTGTTGCTATCAGCCCTAGGGTCTTCTTTCCATGGATTCAGTATACCAGTACACATGTATTGGTTCTTCATGATTCAGCAGTTTTGTTTCTCAAGTAGTTGTTGGGATTTCATGTAGTTTTATGATGTTTTGTGAGTGTGATGTTTGTCACAGGTCCAGGAAATTAGTATTGAATGTTTAGTGCAGTTTGAGAAAATTGTCACTGATATTTACAAAATGTTACAACAAATTTGTAGTAAGGGAATGGTGAAAGGCATGTGGTGCTTTTTCTTTTTCTTATTTTGTTTCAATATGCTGAGATAGATTTCAAGACAGTGAAATGTCTGGTTTTTTGGACAGTCTTTAAGAACAAATTGGAATGTCAAAAAATCAACATATTCCTGATTTTCAATCATTGTGCTGCTGCAAACACTTCAGTAACTGTACAAATATAAAGAAAGCCACATATCAGATAACACCACAGAAGAAATACATCCATTAAGTGTTAACATTATAACCGGTGGAAACAATTATTTATTTAGAGTATGTTCACAATTTTTTTCTGGAATGTAGAAGTACATATGTTGCGGAATGAGAAGGGTCAGAAGCATCTGGTAAGGGGATAAAAGAAAAAGGTCAGTAGGATAGCAAGAGGGTATGGTCATAGCGCAGAGAGTGAGAAAGAGTCATGTGTGGAAGAAGATAGAGAGATACTTGAAGAGAGAGACAAGTAAATGTTAGAGTAGGATAGGAGATGCGGTAAACATTTACAAAGGAGAATTCTACTTGTTACGTATTTGTCAATGTCAAGTTTAATGGGATTTTGAAGTTTGCTAGGACAGTCAAAATTCGAGGGTTTGACACTTTTTTGTAATGTAAATCACGAGGGGGTGGATACCGTGTTAGCTACGGTCGCACATTAAAAATGTCCAATAGAACGCGTCTATTCGGGGTTTACATGAGTTAAGCTAAAAACATACGCGTCAGTCATAAGAACCAATGGGGAGAAAGAATACAAAATTTTAAAGTTTTTGGCCTATTACAAGAATACTAAAGTTACGGGGAACCAATCAGGTTAGTTAGGCAAATTAAAGTAGGGGGAATTTTGGACCAGGGAAACTTAACTTTGCGTATTGTCGTAAACGACACAAGTCTTTCAATTGTCATAGGAGTAGGACGCGCTTGTGCATCGCTCCAGATTTAGGCCTGATTAACAGACAAAATCACATAACTAGAAATTTTATAAGTATTCTACGGGGGTAAAGTTTAGACAAATAATATTAAATTGGACATAAATGGTAGTACCAAGTTTTGGACAGCATAATTTATTATTCAGTGAAGTAAAAATATAGTGAATGCGCTACGTGTGAGAGCAATCCCTGCTACGTTTATCATCTATACATAAAACTTGTAACAAATTTGGCGCCCATTGACTAAAAATAAAATCGCAACAGCTTCATCAGATCATTAACTCAGAAAAATAGTATCTTCAGTTCATCTTCGCCAAGCCCATCAAACTCATCCCACAGCAACCCCTGAAAATTAGGTTTTATGCAAACCGAATGAGCGAGTAAGGCGAGCCGGTCGGTTATAACATGTTGTGCAACATGTGTTTGATAACACCACAAGACAAAGGCAGCAGTTGAGTGTTATCCTACTGTATGTACAACATTAAAAGAAAATTGTATATCAGAGACATTAATTTTAGTTATGTTAATTAGTTACAGTAGTTGTGTTAGTTAACATAGTTAAATTACAACATGCAAGAAAAACACCATCTTGGTCAGATAATGTCAAAGGACATCAGTTTTCAGTTAAATTACACTGAATACAGTTAAATTGACCTCCCCCATTCTGCAAAATTCTGTGCATCTCAGAGAGAATTTGTTGCCCTTCTAAGTGTATAATATTCTCTTATGCAGTCAGCAGGCTGATTTACTGTTTGAGTTGTTCTCTTGCCTTTGATTTTTGCCAGTAGCCCATGTCCTTCATGTGCTCCCAAAGGAAGTAGTCAAGGGGCATGAGATCTGATGACCTCACAGGCCAAGCCTATGAAATGAAACAAGTGTGAGTTATGAGGAATTAGCATATATCATAGGCAAGACTAATCCAATTGGTGGTTTGTAGGAACTGACACTGCACACTACTGTATAGTGTTTTGTATTATTGTCATGTTCATAGCAATGTAATGGTTGATCATATTGACTAAAACAGTAAATGGAATGTTTACCATAGAGCAGGTCATAAAGGCCCAGAGGTGGAGTAGAAGTATAGCTGTACCCTTGTTTTAATCTCAATGCTAGATGGGATTGGGTGGTCAATGCCTGACTATGGCCGCTGTACCATGGGCAGAGACACCCATTACCCATTGTACTTATCAGTTGTAATTGATCATATATTGATGTGGAATTTTCTACTGAAAATGTTGTATATAACACCTTGAAGTTTGGCACACATTAATGTGGCATATTCTGTATGTAAGGACTGTGACAGGCAAGTGCATCTGCCCCACAGCAGCTGGAGAACCTATGAGCTCACTACTGCTGCTGCTGCTTCTACGAATTAAGAAGGCAACAACAGAATATTTTGAGTTGAAATATCTAGTTTCTGAAGTGTGTTCTTTTCAAAATTCTAGATGATGGACAAAGTCTAGAAACCCCATAATCATTATTTTCAGTGTCCAAGAGTTGTGTTTAACTCCTAGTCATTGTCTCTTGCAGGAGAAGAATTTCTTCCACAAAGTGTCGACACGATTAGCAAAACCGAATATCTTCATACTGAACAACCGATGGGACGTGGTGTTTTCTGAGCCAGATTCGATTAACCAGGTAAATGAGCGAATGTTTTCTGCCTAAACTCTTGCATTGTTGTAAGGTCACGTTACATTTCCAGTATATGAATGCACTTGCTAAGTACAGATTGTCCATTTGTGATGTTAAAAATCAACAGTTGTTATCAAGGTTATACTTTTGGACTTTTCCCCATCTTGCGGGTTTCTTGAACCTACTGTGGGTTGAAAAGTGCATCCGTTTGTGTGATCAGGTGAACGTGAAGCTTGTACATTTGGTCCCAGGGTGGAGGAACCCTTAAATCTGATTCAGCAGTACATGACAGTGTTACAGAAATGCAATGAAGGACAAAATGCAAAGGAATAATCTTAGTGACTGTGTCACTCTGTTGTTCTGATCATTATTATTGTCACGTATAGTTAAACAAATATGAGTGGAAATGCATGTTGATATTATCTAATTTTTCAGAATACATTATTCCATGTGAACTGTTTGTGCCAGTGGAATTTAGGTGCTGAGTGGCCTGTATTTCTATAGTTCTAAAACAAGGCCTATAATTTAAAGTTATCTGCAGCCACCACTTAACCTTTGACCTGAAGATGCAGTTCAATACTTTCCTTGTGTTTAAATATTTCATTTAACATGTTGATGTTGGTGCTAAGGACACTTGTGTCCTAGAATTTGGATAAATAGGTGGTAACAGATTACATAGTTCTCTGCAACAGAGAGTATGGATCGTTTTCATGTTCCTTTTTAGGCACATTTACAATCCCTATAGACCACTAATGGAAATTACTTTGTTCTTTATTTTGTTTGAAACATTCTTGACAATAACGAGTCCGATTTTAAGTAGTCTGACATTGGAGAATTGTGTGAAAACTGTGCACCTTTTTCCATATTCATACAGATTGGAAATTTTAATAACCACTTACAATTGAAGATCTAAACACATTTCTACTCATTTCAGATGCCACTTTTCAAATACTTGTTGTAGAAAAAAATATTTCAATTACATTTGTAGAGAAATACAGAGCATTTTACACCCATGCTTTTCTGTAGCACTGTACTGTATGGAGAAATGTCAGGCATTACTGTTAGTTAACTGTGTTACATCCCCAGATGAATGCAATTACCAGAGATGGATTTAAGGCTGGACTTGAATAAATCATTCCAATCTCAAAAGATAAAGGTGCTTGATTTTATAGGAGGGAGTGATGTAGACAGCCAAATAATAATTGTAGACACTTCGCTCTACAGTAATGTAACCTAAAGAGAACTAGTACAGAAAACAAGTAAGTACTTGCAAATAACATTCCTCCAAACTAGCAGCATTACATAAACCAAATTGGGGGTCAAGAATTGCTCCACATACCCATTTGTACTGTTGCACTAATGGGAAATCTTAGAACCAAATGAGAATTAACTTCCTTACTCATTCTAGCAATGGAATCCTTGTTATTTATAACAAGTTGAGTGCTATACTCTGCTGTACGAGGTGCGACAATTTAATTCCCAGAATAGTCGCAGCGTGTCGCTGGAGTGTTGAGTCAGGCAAACTTGTATACTCAGGCATGTTTGGCCATGTTCCAACTTGCGTTTACATGAGCCACAGACCAAATGAGTCGTTCATTCCCGAGCAGCAGAGGAAGTAGTACGTGTCCGTCGTATATGGTTAGCGGAAAAATGAGTGACAAGAATCTGGAGCAGCGGATAAACATCAAGTTTTGTGTGAAGATTGGTAAAAGTGCTGTTGAAATGTTAGCTCTATTTATAGTGGCGTATGATGAATACACTATGAAGAAATTGAGTGTTTTTGAATGGCACAGGCGGTTCAAGGAAGGGTGAGAAGATGTGCAAGACGACCCAAGAAGTGGGCAGCCAAAAACTCAGAGGACAGATGCAGATGTGGACAGAGTATGAACCTTGGTGCACTCAGATCGAAGATTAGGTGTGACAGTAACAGCAGAAGAATTGAATATGAATAGGGAAACAGTGCGACAGATTGTAAATGAGGATGTGGGAATGAGAAAATTTTCCGCAAAAATGGTGCCTCGAATCTTGAGACATGACAAGAAACAACGTCAGCTTCACATTTCATCTGATCTAAGAATTCCATTACAAAAATGGACCATCCAACCTTATTCATCTGACTTAGCTCCCTGCGATTTTTGGCTCTTTCCAAAATTAAAAAGTGCCCTGAAGAGACAAAGATTGTTGACCTTTTTGACATCCAACGCAAAATAAAAACGTTACTGCGAGGTATTCCGGAAAACGATTTTCAAGACTGTTTCCAGCAGTGGCACCACCATTTCACAAAGTGCATAGCTTCACAAGGAGGGTATTTCGAAGGGGACAGCAGCCGTTAGTGTACAGGTAAGCAAAGTTTGCTTTCACAGGGCCATTCCAGGAATTAAATTGTTGCACCATGTACATATCTCTTATGACAGGTCAGATGAAAGTATCCATTCACTGGCCCAATGTTTTTTTTTTACTTTATTTGTTGACTAAAACTTAAAAAAGAAGAACCAGTGACTGCGAATTGCTCCATCTAAGGGGTCTACCAAGTTAGGTACTTCATTATCTGAAAATGAAAGTGGAACTGGCTTTCGAAACATTGTTTTTTTTTAAACGTTTTAGGCATAAAAAAAAGAGATTTTGGCAGTAAGTCATGCATTATTGTCAAAGCTCAGTGCTGTTGAATTTTATATGGATGCGGGTGCTTGGGATTCTTACAGAAGAGTCAACCAGGCAGCCTGATGGTTTGTGCCCTGACGTTTCACACATACATACTACATTCAACAGAGACAGCGTTAGAACAGACAAAGCCCATTAGCATGACTTCTCACTTTGCAAGCTGTTGTAGGGTCAGTCCTGTTTTGGACTAGGGTAAGAGGGGAGGGGTTTGACGATGGTATTTACAGTATTTCAAGATGGCAGTAGTAGCGAGTAGCAGCTAAACAAAGGCTCCAATTATTTCTGATTTAACAATAGTAAATAGTGACTTTAAGTGGATTTGCTGTCAACATTTGCAACAAGAATTACTTACTCCATGGAGCAGAATCCTTCTTGAGAAGCCAACCAGTAAACTTTGCAGCTAGTCAAGAAATTCCCCGCATTTATGGAACCCAAAAGTCCCTCACTGTACCCACAAGTGCCTGCCACCTGTCCCTATCCTGAGTCAACTCCATCCAGTCCCCATGACCCCCTCCAACTTCCTGAAGATCCATCTTAATATTATCCTCCCATCTATGTCTTGGTCTCCCCAGTGGCCT
>Ga0268261_10003457_pt1 | contig 11619 bp, 4 predicted proteins | sample TergutNc150P1_FD_190353 | JGI IMG/M metagenome (GOLD analysis project Ga0268261, IMG submission 190353) | Nasutitermes corniger P1 segment gut microbial community from laboratory colony in Florida, USA - Nc150 P1 (SPAdes) (version 2) | ecosystem: Host-associated > Arthropoda: Insects > Digestive... | reverse complement strand
TGTCGTGTGTTGTCAGGTAGAGGTCTCTGCGACGAGCTGATCACTCGTCCAGAGGAGTCCTACCGACTGTGCTGCGTCGTTGTGTGTGATCTAGAAACATCAAGAATGGGTGCTCCATATATATATGACATTAGTCACCTAAGGGTTAAATAAAGAAGATAAGATGTGCGGACTATGAAGCATTAGTTGGGAAACAAGAATGCATATAGACTCTGCAAGATTGGATGTGAGGTTTGTGAATAATTTGGAGAATAATATTAAAATGGTTTTTGGCACGATCTGGCGATGAAAATGTTTACTACATGGAACTAGCTCATGTTATGGTTAAATAGCGGGCATTTCCAACACGGCAACAATTGAGGATTAAATCAACAGGAAATTCCTGATCATATGATTGACTTCTTTATGTAAGGAAGGCCTGTTGTCAATACCCTTGGTCAGTAACCGGTTTGATGGTAACCATAGATCTAGATCAGTTGGTGCGTAGTTATTTTGTTAGAACGTTTCTCAGAGAAGTAAATGGCTAAGTGTTGACCAGGAACTTATTTATGTAGGTTGGTAGTTTTAAATTTGACGTGTTAACAGTACTGATAGTTTATATTTTGGTCTACAGGATTGTGACACCACGCAGTTCTATAGTTGGATACTGAAGTTTAGGAGGACGTACTGCTTCTTATGTCAGGATCGAAGTGAACAGCTTTAGGGGAGGATGCATGGAATCTTCAAAATATGAAATGCTTTTATTAATATGGAATAGTTTGTAAATAATTTTACATTTAATGTAATATTTTTTGAACATCGTAGGAGGATGGAACCGGTTTAAGACAATGAGTAATGGCGCACTCTTTAAGAGTGGGTCTGAACTTTCGAATTCTGCTGTAAAACTACTTGTTAATTGATTTACTCGTTAATATAAAGCTAGAGATTTGGGAAAAAATTTCGAGGATGGGAAGGAGATAGTACTGGCTTAGTGTAGAGAGTTCAGGTTTTCACGGCACTGGAAGTACGGATTGAAGTCTTATGCATTATGACGACATGTAGATTTCTTATACGCTTAACGTTTCGGGTTCACCTTCCTCATCCATCTTCATGATGAATTTACACTGACTGTGAAAACATCTCTAATTACCTACCAGACTATAGGGTGGAGTAACCTAGAATGCTATAGTCAGGATGGTGATGACCTGCAATATAGTAGGCATATACTGACTTGTTAAGAAGAATCTGCGGGCTAAATATTAGTTTTATAAAACGGGGTTAGTAGGGCCCACCAGAACTAAGGTGAATTTCTTCAAAGCTACGCGTCTTTACCTCCATGAAGACGTAGTATCTGATCGTGGTTTAAATCTGTCGAAATGTTACGCTGTTTCGATGGGATTATAGCTCCCAGCGCTGCAAATGATTGCTGTGTCTTTTGACCCTGAATATAAAGGTACTCATTTTTTGGCAGAAACTCTAACCCTAAGGACACAGGGTAATATATCATAATTTGTAAGTCTTCAGCAACACAGCTCTGGCTCATTTGCAGTGGCTGGATTTATTTTTTTGTGATGTTTCATCTTCAGGGTTTTAGCACCAGAGTTGCTCTTGTAAGGATGATCACCAGTGGACAATATGTAATATTTATAAGGTATGGTTGTCGCTCATTTTAACCTACTATTTACACATTTTCTTGGGTGGACTAAGACGAACACGAGAACAATAATCGAGAGTGTCCATTATTCCAACTGTATCCTAACTGCGCCAAGTCACGGATATAAACAATTTTCTGTCTTTCTGAACCCTAGGATATTTCGTAACGGTTGTTATCGTCAGGATGATAATTGTGATGTAGATTATGTTACCTTTATCATATTGCAATGCTATAATTAAGAAAGGGAAGTAGAGGTATATGAAAATTACAGGGTCTTCGTTTTCTTTGTGGAAGGGTTTTATTCTCTTAATTCCACAGACAGTGATTGTATTGTTTCAGTTGGCCATACGCCTAAGGCGAACAGAGTAAATTGACTGCTTGGACTGTGGAATAAGAGAGACAGCAACATCAAATTAAGATCACAATAAGAGATTTGTTACTTCTGGGAAATTACATCCGTATTCGGATCCAGGATCTATAACTTCTGGATGTTTTTTTAGGTCAGATGCCATCACTGTAACAGAGGAGCGTACATGCATGCTATGCAGTAAAACCTATATTATACATCAATCTGCATTTATAAAAAACTTCTCTGGACAAAACAATGCAGTTTTAAAATGACACATCAGCTTCTGAAGTTCATTTATTGAGAGAGGATATAAATATTTTATACCTAAGTAAATAAAAAGAAATTTTATCAGTCATTGGTAAGGAGGTGGGTCTAGAAGTAAATGCCGCAGTAACTAAGTATATGTTTGGATATCGTTACAAGAATGCAGGTCAAAATTATCATATGAGAGTGGATAATAACCCATTGAAAATGTGGCGCAGTTCAAGCATTTTGGAACTGCAATAATAACTTAAAATTACAAAGCAGAATAATGCTTTTCCTTTGCACGCCACGACCGCTTTGTTGCAGGAGAAAGAGCCTCTCGCTATCATCCAGTTAGAAGGTGGGTGCAGAAAGGAGGAGAAAAATCTCATGCCTTCTCCGGAAATCTGACTTCGTTAATGAGTTAAAAGTAAATTAAACTTGGAGAATGCTGGCTACCATTGGTGCGCGATTTTTTGCCTTATTTTCTGCTATGTAAAAGCGTGTGTACTAAAATACAAAATACAATATTTTCTGCCGGTGTAGACACTTGGCTTCTCACATCAAGGGAAAACATTCATTAAGGGTGTTTGATAACAGACTGGTGAGGAGAATATTTGAATCCAAGAGGGAGAAAGTAACAAGAGGAAGTTCATGAATGGCGCTTCTCTTCGTAGACTGCCAGGGTGATAAAATCAAGAGAAAGAAATTGGCGGAGTGTATTGCAAGTATCGGATATAAGAGAAAGGGTTTTGGGGTAAAAGGCTGAAAGAAAGAGGCCGCTTAGAAAACCTTTAAATAATTGAATGACAATATAAAAATACATTTTATAGAAATAGAGCGGTAGGTCGTAGACTGGATGTATCTGGATCGGGGTACGGACCAGTATAAAGCTGTTATGAACACGGGAATGAACCTTCAGTTTCGAAGTGAGGTTAATTTCTTACCTAATTAGTGACGATCTTAGTTGGGAGACTCACGGAGTTTGCGTGATGTGACATAGATTGAACTCTGATCCACTGACTAGACTGTCTAGAATTTTCTCTTCTCGTCAGTGTCCTGGGTAAAGCTGGTGACCTTTCCGCGGAAGAAAAACGGCCGGGATTGAGGTTGGCGACTCACTTCTGTCTAGTGCTGATTTTATACTCATGTATGAAACTATGCGCCCACTTCTCCGTGCTTCTCCCTGCGTGGTGTTAAACAGCCCAGGGAGAATTTTGTATTTTACCTATAGGCTTATCTTGTACCAGAAAGTTATGCCCTGGTTTACGGTACAGTTTGAAGCAACTCACGTAGTTTTTTTATCAGTAACCAGATAGTCTGCAATCAACAGAGCTGCCACATACACACAGTACTTATGCAACTGGCCGCTGGCTGTACTTGATTATCTTAAGGGAACAAAACGTGAGAAGTACTTATTTACGTGACCAGTGGCTCATATTGAAAATCTTTTTCGAAAAGTCGTCTTGACCAAAGAAATTTGTTACGAATCTGTCTAGTATTTCTTTGGCCAGACCAGTTGGACACATTTCACGAATCAAAGGTTGGCTGAAGACAGATAACGCTTTGTCATGCTACTGTAATAAATGGCACAAAATTTGATCCCAATTTACTGTTATGTAACGTAATGTCTTGCATTTGTATGCACGTTCTGCTATTGTTTTTAAGTAACAGTAGTTGGAAATCCGATTAACACAGTTCAGTTACAACATTTTATGCTCTGTAACCTTTTTCATGTGCTTAAAGCACCAGGCAATGAAGACATCTTAACTTCAGTACTAGACGGAGCTGGTGCTAGTTTCTCGCCTCGGCTGTTCTGCGCAGGAGAAAAGAACTCCCAATGTAAATTGGACAGGAGGTTGTTTTCACCCCAGAACCGGACCGGATACGTTGGAAAAGAAGAAAGCTTTGCTCTATCTGAAATCTGTCTCTTCCCATCCAGATCGAAGCCTAGTCACGATACTGATTTAGCTATCCCGAATTCCAAACAGATGTAATTGGGTTGTAAGTGTGCCGACTTTTTCGAGGTTTGTGGGAGTGACTGCGTAGTTGCACGACAAAGATGTTATGATCCAATGTGCAAGGCATAGGCGTGTCTGCCTTACACGACTTTTCAGGCTTGGGCTTTAGTTCCACCTCTTGAGTACACGAACTACAGTTCGAGAACAAATGTTATGTACGAATAACATTAGAAATGTCACTGCAGGCTTTCTTCGTCCCATTGCTTGGCAAGAATACCTATTTATCCTAGTTGTGAATAGTGAAAAGTACAATATGTGTTTGCTACTGATCTTGTGAGAATGATTACATTATACCTTCACTCACCTCCATCTGGTGCCGAGGTTTAGAATGAGTAGAGTCATACCTCTAATCCCCTTCTATGCCTTCATCGCGTGGACCAGGAAAATTTACTTTTTACGTCATACCTGCATACGTACTTATAGCAGCTGGAGGTGTAAATTGTTCAAGTTTGTAATTGTGCATTTTTAAAGTGTAATGGATTATTCTTTATTATGAACACGTCAGGGGAGGGTACATTTCGAATTTGTCTAATAAATTCCAAGTGGCACTAGTGACGTGGAACGCGCTTCAACCATTCAGCTTTGATAACCCTGAAATCTCATATCAATTACGTCGAGACATGATATGCACATGGACTGCACATGCCACTAGCATATGTTCGCTACACAGCTGGACGTCTTAAAACAGAAGTAAAGGTGTTTAAATACATGTTCATATATCCTTAATTGTTTGTCATTACTTAAACCTTGCTAATGTCAAGTGCTGTATGAACTCTGCTGTGGCAGAGTTCCAAAAACAATCTGATTTATGACGTTAAATTTAATCTAATTCTTGGAAGTACGGAATTTTGATGTCTGAAGTTTCAGCCGTTGTGTTGTGTTGTGCCTGCGACGTCTGCTTCTCGAAGCATAGTGGTGAGTAACTACAAGTTTTGTGCCACTCCGCGTAATTAAATTCATGGATGCAATATATTTTGAGCGAAGTTCTGACTTGCTAAAACTCTGAGTCTCTACCACACAGCATATTTACGAATTTCGTTTCTCTCTCAGAATAGATAGCAATTAAATCATTTTCCTGGACTTTTTAAGGTGTTGGTCTGTGTAACAAAAATTTTATATGTTTTCTTGGTGGTGGGGTCCGATTTGTATGTACTTGTTACGTCGTCAACCCTTAAAAGTTATTAGGGTATTAAATCAGTTAATCACCATCCAAAGAGTCGTATGCCTTGTTGTAATGGGATATAGAAAACTTCTCAAAGCAGAGAAAGAAAAGGGAAGGCACAATAATAGACACAAGACCAGTTCGGACATTTTTATACATGGAGACGAACATGCAGCTCTTATTCCTTGAGATGAAAGGAGAAAGAAACGTCTGTGTAATTGTCACTTTCCCTGCTTCATACTCTGGATGATAATCGTGCGCGGCATATTTCATTACGGTGTGCAGCCAGGGAATTTTATTTACATTTCCGTAAATGGCGAGCAGTTGCTGAATACTCGGTTACAAAGGAATTTAAAATACAGACTTAAAAAAGAAATACCAAGTACCAAACTTTTGCTGCTTTTGAAACAATAGGGTGTGCCTTGGGCCAGCCAACACACTCCTTACTAACACCTACGCCCTGGATATCCCAAACTTTATATTCTAGCCGTCAGGTTTCCCGTAGCTTCTTCAGAGAATATCCCAGCCAAGCAAATGCCCATTTTAAGGGTTTTGCATCGCTTAGTTTCTGTAACTCAGAAATCTCAACCCGACAGTTCTGTTATAAAAGTCTTGTATCGCTTGGTTTCCCCAGAGCGTGCCACTTTTTTCCCCCAGACAAATAACTGTTTCGTATCTCTTAGTTCTTCCTGATAAATATCATACAGACAACTGTCTGTAATGACTGTACTTTATAACTTAGTTTGCCAGACAAATATCACCCAGTTATCTCTATGTTCTGTTTTTATTACTTTGTTCCTCCAGATATATCTCAGCCTTACAACTATATATTCTAGATTCATTACTTCATTGCTCCAGACATATTCCAGTCTAACGTAATTTCTTCCACTAGGCTACGACCGCTACCTACCAGTGACTTTCGAGCTCAGTAATTTTAATGTTCATCGCAGTACCGTCTGGCTCACTTTTCTCACTCGGTCGTTTGCATGAGACCTAGTTTACAGGGACTAACGTGGTTTGAGTGTTGTAAAATCAGCAAGGAAGAACTGTTCATACGATTTATGCGTAATGGATAATGTGGAGAATTTTTGTGTGGCTTTATTTTTAGTCAATGGGCGCTTATTTGATACTTGTTCTGATTACATGCGATAAAATTAGCGCGGATCACGTTGTCACTTGGCGTCTTCACTGCTCATTAATTAACCTTTATGAATTAATAACATTTATATGGTCCGAAATTTGGTAAATCCAATTAAATCTAATTTTATTAATTATTTTAATATTGTAACACCCCCCCCCCCCGTAGTAACAGCTATTAATTTCTAGTTATATAATTTAGTCTGTAAATCTACTCTAGATTAGGAGCGATGCACACGCGCCTCCTTCCTCTGCGACAATCAACAACTTGTGCGTCTTTCGCTACAATATGCGAAGTTGGTTTGCTTGTTTAAAGTCCCCCTATTCTAATTTCCTAACCAGTGTGATTGATCCCATGTAAATTTAGCAGTCTTGTAATAGGCCCAAATTTTAAAATTTTGTATCCTATCTCCCCAATGGTTCCTAATGACTGATGCGGTATCCCTTAACACAAAATATATAAACCCGGTATAAGCCACTTTTGCCTGACAATTTTAATGCGCTACCTTAACTAGTACAGTATCCACCCTCTCTTGATTTACATCTCTAAAAAAGTGTCAAATCCTCGAATTTTGACTGTTCCAGCAAACTTCAAAACCCCATTAAACTTGACATTGACAAATGCCTAAAAAACTAAAATCCCCTTTGTAAATACATTCAACATCTTCTGTCCTATGCCAACCTCCACTTTTCTCTCTCTCTCCAGCCATGTGTCTATCCTACTTCACATATACCTCCATCTCACTCTGTCCTCCTGTAACCTATCCTTCCCCTTGCTACCGTACTGACTTTTGTATCAACTACCAGATGCTACTGACCTCCCTCCTACACAGACATTTTGTATCCCTACATTTCAGAAAGTAATTTTGATCCCTCTAATTAAAGTAATTATTTCCAACGGTTAAAATCACATTTTTCATACGACGTTGTGTGTCATATCAGCACTGTTTAATGGACCAGTAAGCAGACTCCATATTGCCTGAACACGTTTTTAGAGACCATGTATGAATGTGGATATATGAGGTTGTTTCTTAACGTATCTAATTCCTATCAAGAAATGAGAAAGTACGACGTTAATTTATTGCTGAGCAAGAGCAAGTCAAATGTTATGTGCATAGTGTAACTTTTACGGCGAGTTTTCTGTTTTGTAAATCATAGCAACAGAGCTGCAGACTATGCGCATTTCTTTTTAACGCTGTCTCTAGAATACGAGAAACACAAACTGCTGGAACCCTAGACTTCCGTTTTTGGCACGCGGATTTTAAATTGTGAAAAGCCGGATTTCATTCTCAGAAATTGCACTTATGGTTTCAAAGCGAGCAAGGAACTGAGCACGCGCCGAATAGAGAGGCGAAACTGTTATGCGCACAGAAATATAGTTAGGTCTTCGCTTAAATTGATCTTTAAATTTTTCCACTTTAAAGGAAAATGGAAAAGGCGTGACAGGTTTTGTAAAACGCTCCAACATTAAATTTCATGAATCTCCTTACAGGGATTGTTGACTTATATGACGACAGGTGGACGGACAAAGCGATTTTAATAAGTGTTCCATAAGGAAGCGAACACGGCTAAAATTTGATATATAATTTTCCGATATTACTCTAGGAAAAACCAGAAAAATGCACTTGAAAAATATATTTGTTTCACATCGTAGGCTGTGGTGTACCTGTGCACAATTGTTACATCCTTATAAGAATCCTAAACCCAAAAGGTAATTTTTTTTTCTTGAAGTAAAATGCCTATGCCACTCGGAAAACTGACTGAAAAGGAAACAGGTTGATGTTCCTGACGATTAAACTGTAAGAGGTTTGTGTTGTATGTACGTTTCTAATGCCATCTGTAGCAGCCCTGTTCATATGTCCTGTGACTGAAATCTCAATACTAGAATGGTATCTTAATAAAATGCATAACACGTGACTTCAGTAATGCTGTGAGACAGTGTAAAGTATCCCCATTGCATTCTATTTAACACGGCAGGGTGCAGTTGCTTTGAATGTCCACAGTATTCCACTGTGGGTTCTTGACAATCTTTCTGTCAGGAAATATTCTTCGTATTTTGTAATGGCTTAAGCATCTTGCCTACCGCAGTCACATTTGTAAATTTGTGAATGAGAACTTTATATTGTTGAGCTTTACTTTAACACGAATAAATTCTTTGGTTTCTGTTACAACAATACCAGTAATAATAAATTTAAAAATTAAAAATAACAACAATTTAGATTTATAATTTGAATTTCAACTGCCGATGTTAGCCCTCTCTCTTCGTAGGAACTGACGCTAAAATTTCAGTTCCTGCCGCATGAGAAAAATATTGCTGCTTCGTTACAAATAATAATCTGTTTATTCTGTGTAGGAGAACGGCCGGTTTTTACTTAGAGAATTATCCGTAGTACATAACGAAACTCTGTGAGCATATTGAAGAGTTTTTAGTGTAAAAGCAGGTGGTACTGTTCTTTAAAGGTTTGAATAATGTAAGAATAAACCCTTCCATCGTAGTGAATTATTATTTTTTTTTTCAGGTATGTGTTGCCGTATTATGCCTGAGGCCTGCTGGCAAGTATACGCAGGAAGTACGTCATGTGGCTTGTGAACGACCCACTGTATCATAGTAGCCACTAACCTAAACAGTTCCGGGTGCGGGAGATTTACTGGACAATGCTACTGGCCATGCTGCATTGTGGGTACATTGGCTCCACGGGTTTTGTCTCTCATATGAGCTGTAACTAAACCTTTGCCAAACTAGTTCACTTTCATGCATATATTCATTGTTCTTTCCTTGCCGACAGCGGACAGTAAAACCAAGTAGAGTATCATATAAGTACAGTTTGGTTAAGGCATATTTTAGAGTATGTTCCTTCGTCAGAGACTTTTATTAATTTTTCCGGTTTTGTGTTCCTCTTTCCCTGTTTCCAACCAGAAAATAGGAAAGGTAAGTGTAAATTTTTCCCAACGCTTAATGAAGTACTACTCCATGAGTGTACATGAGGGAGTGGAGGTACAAGTCTATGTTTTCTTAACCTCGGCACTAGAGGGAGGTGAATGGTCAGCATCAGTTCCCTCCCATCTTACCCCAGCTAAGGAGCCAGTGATACTTATCGGATTCGCGGCTCGGTGGCCCCAGAGCCGCACTGAACGTTTGGCAGTGGGTAAAGGTTTTCCTGCCAGGGACCGAACCACACTGCCTGGATTCTCAATCCCGTATCCTATTCGTTGTTCTAAATGAGAGCAGTTCTCATTTTTCATACTCCAAATCTGGTCTTTTATTCCACAACCATCACAGGGGATATTGCAATTTCTTCAGGCATCACGTGTCTATAACAATGTGTTAAAACTCTTGTACTCTAGAGGTATAAGTGAAACATACAACATATCAGTAAAAAACGAGTGGAGGTTACGAATTAGATATAAGTGGACAGTGCACCATCAAGGACATAACACGCCACCCAAACCTTATAACGCAAGGAGAACATTAAAAAAATGATATGAACTGAAGGACGGTAGATGCAATTAGCAATAAGAAGGTAATCTTATCATCAGTATTATTAACAGATTTACTCCGGACCCAGACAGGGAATATATTTTAACGTAAATATTAACTTACAGGTATTTGATACAAGTTAAGGTACTGTACAGTTAACGGTCAATGAATGTGGTGAAGGTTTCGTTATAGTTGTATTGTATAGGCAATGATGGTTTTAATTTTTAAGTTTCATGTGCTGGCATTGCTAGTCACAGTTAACATGTACGTTCAGAGACTTCTTACAGACTTGTTGATGAAGATTCAAGTTGTGTGGCATGTCATCCCGTGTCGACGGGAAATATTTTGCTGTGGTAACCATTTTAAGTCGATATGGTGTAACATTCCAGAAGCTCGAGTCTTCCCTAAAGGAATACAAGTAAATAAACCAAAACAAGTAGCCCTTGAAAGGTCTATAATTAGGCGAAGTCGTGTGGCCGGTGGAAGTGGATTCGCTTTGAGAATATGAGAAAAGCCTGACAACTTCTCTCGTAGCTGCCAAGGTATCTGTCGAGATATGATACTTGTACCTCCTAAATATGTCTGTATATCAGTTAAGGGGTATTGTTCTTAGAAATTTCGTAACATGGTTTATCACTGCACATAGCTATATTATGCACGTAACTCCATGAAACAGAGTCCTCCTCGAGAAGCCAATAACCATTCCTTTGGTCACGAAAATCTGTCCTTTAGGAAATACGTAGTCCGATTACGGTGTTGAAAAGAGCCCATCGCTGTGCCATGTTCGAAGCCAAAGGAAGGAAGCGTACAATCTCATAATCCATGTCGATGTTGGTAGTATATTATTATTTTATTTATTCCAGTTCTCTCAAATGGTATATTCCCTTCATATTTTTCTGGCGTAATTCTTCTGTGCATTTCTCGTATCTCAGGTAAGCTGTATTCTCCACCTAATAACATTTCGTTATTATTATTATTGTTGTTGTTGTCCGGTCCTAAAACTCTTTATGAATTTTGGCCTGCTCATTGATCAGTTAAAATTCATTCCTAATTTTAGCTCTCTTTTTCCAGTGATAGATTTTCATAACTTTTAAGGCATGCTTTACATCCTCTTCCCACGTCATTTTGAATCTTCCTCTTGGTCTCAAAGCTATAGATTTCCATTCTATAATTGTCCATGTTATCCTATGTTTCTCCATCCTCTATAAATTCCCTAATCTTGCAATCTTTCTTGATTTCATCCCCCCCCCCCCCAATGGCGTATCAGCCCCTAGTGGGCCAGGACCTCCTCATTATCGAGGTTTCACGATCACACTGAAACACACAACACTCAGTAGGACTTCTCTGGATGAGAGATCAGCCCGACGCAGTGACTTTTACCGAACAACACACAACACTCACAAGAGACAGACATTCATGCAGCCGGCGGGATTCAAACCTACAATCCCACCAATTGAACGCCAGCAGACCCACGCCTTACAGTTGCTCTCAGCTATTTAACCCTTAGGCGACTAATGTCATATATATATGGAGCACCCATTCTTGATGTTTCTAGATCACACACAACGATGCAGCACAGTCGGTAGGACTCCTCTG
>Ga0268261_10003456_pt1 | contig 11622 bp, 8 predicted proteins | sample TergutNc150P1_FD_190353 | JGI IMG/M metagenome (GOLD analysis project Ga0268261, IMG submission 190353) | Nasutitermes corniger P1 segment gut microbial community from laboratory colony in Florida, USA - Nc150 P1 (SPAdes) (version 2) | ecosystem: Host-associated > Arthropoda: Insects > Digestive... | reverse complement strand
GGGGCATGGATATTTGTCTGTTGTGAGTGTCGTGTGTTGTCAGGTAGAGGTCTCTGCGACGAGCTGATCACTCGTCCAGAGGAGTCCTACCGACTGTGCTGCGTCGTCGTGTGTGATCTAGAAACATGAAGAATAGGTGCTCCATATATATATGACATTAGTCGCCTAAGGGTTAAACCCCTCTCTCTGGTTCTGCAAGAATTATTGTTCAGTTCTTTACTGCATCACAGATTAAACTTATGTTGTTAAAGCTCCTACCTCTCTATTCTGTATTCCTAAAATCTACAGTTACTGTCCATGTAAGTTTAAAACACAGTGACCTTTGCAGCAACACACATTTTGATTTTACTCTGCATTTTGGGATCAGAATGAAAATAAACATAATACAACATTAGCATTGCCAGCCAACTACCGAAACACCGGGTGATGTGGTTAGGGCTCATATTTATTCCATACCTTTATTCGCTCCAGTAACTTTGGATCTTTAGAAGCACCACCCAAAGCATCATGTGAAGCCAATTTGTCTTCACAGCGCTGGAGTGAATGTTGAAGATCACGCAAATTCTCTGTGAAGTCAGTCAATCTTCGAGCCGTGTCCTCCAGGGACTGTGTACGCTCCAACAGATCTAAACCACAGAGACAGTGTTGCCAACACACAATGCTATTACACACAATAAAAGAAAACTGCATAGATATTTTATTTGAGCCATACTTCAAAGTCACTACATTAAAAGAATAAAACAGACCTCTTGTTACAGTATTTGACATTCTTATATTTTGTGTGTGTGTGTGTGTGTTTGTGTGTGTGTGTGTGATGATATGTGTGTGTGTATGATGATATGTATGTATGTATGATGGAGATGCATGGGGGGGGGGACACAAATACATACAGGTGTACATTTAAAGTGTCCATTACTTCTGCCTTATGTCAAACCTTATTTAAATGGTCTGAACATTTTTTGTTACATCTTCCAGTACTAAATTTCATGAAAACCTGTACAGTAGATGACTTGTTGTACATGTGCAGACAGATGAACAAAACCATTTTGACATGTGCTCAGCAGGAATGTGAATGCATCTTCAACAGTGTGAGCTGGATCAGGCACTGCTTCTTATTAGGCCCATCATTCCTCAGACTTAAAGGGGGGGGGGACAGAGAGAGAAGAGCAAAAATCCATGTATTTCCAGGGGAGAAAGTTAACCACGTGTCAAAACTGCGACGTAATGTAACTTCACACACATAAAGACCAAAATATTGATCACTTTCAATGGCATGTGGTATTTCTAAGAACTGTTTTAAAACACAAATTGTATAGTATATTTAAAAGACAAATTTAGGACATCGTGTTTAAGCACTATAACAAGAATAAATGAGTGAACAGGCAAAGCTCTAAGCATACCTAACCCTCAAGCAGAGTGTTGCTGTTATTCAATGTATAGGACACACAGCCAGTCTGAATGTGGCAGCAAAGGAAAAAGCCTTGCCCTGGTAGGAATCAAAGTCATATCCTGTACACACTTTACAAACTCAGCACTGTCAAAATGTCACAAATTATATCTGAAGGGATACTTTGATCACTAAGTTATATGGGTAACAGATTCTGCATTGCTCTCCAATAATATTACTTCAAACTCTGTACAAATTGCATATAGATTATTAATTGAATAACATCGATAAATGAGTTAATGCACCATGTGTGTTAATACACCATGATGACACTGAAGACTTTAAAATAAATTTGGTAGAAAACTTCTTTGTACCACAGACAGAGTAATGCTCACCGTTATTGAGTTTGTCCCAGCGCTGTTTGACAATTGCCAGTTCACTCTTCACTACTTCCTTGTCTATGTCACATGCTGCAACAAATGTATCCCCGAGCATCCTGTGATTCTCATATTCTCCTGAACGCTTCCAGACTTCATTACGGAATGTTCCGAGCTCCTTCAGCTGCCGTTCAATGTCCTTACGCTTGAAACTGGCAGGTTGCAATGTCTCTAACTTATTTTCAGCTTGAGTCAGCCATGGTAAGAAGCTCTCCTGGGCTCGGTAGTACTTGCGACAGTGTTCCTAGAAACAGGATATGCCTTTTGCTAGAAACATTTATGGCACGTACAAAGTGCCAAAACTGTATTTTAATAACTATGTCAAGTAATTCAAGCTACTCCTTACTTACAAAACAAGAAGAAGCTATTAATATTTAAGTATCAATACAAGAAAATGAGTTATTTTCAACAGCAGAATAACAAGAAGTTCTCAGAATAATTTGAAATTCCTTCTTTTTAAATGTATTTATCCAAGCAGAGGACAAAATGAAAGGGTATTAGCAGCAACATAACAGTTGTACCCAATCAACTGGACTGTGGCAGCAGAACCCAAAGGTTCAACACTGTTAAAACCAAATCTCTAACAAGATACATCAACCTGCCCCTTCTATCTTGTTTCTAAAAGACTCATATTAGTGTAATTCTGCCATTTTCTCAGTTTTCCAGTACCCTTTCAGAGTGGACTTTCCACCAGAATTCTGTATGTACTTCTTTTCCCCCACATCCAAGTAACACTACAATCCTAAGCCTCACACATTTGCCTAAACTTTGTTACATGAATAAATCACAAGGCTGCTCACTATGTGACATTCCAAACAACTTCCACATCTTTCCTATGTCAAAATATTTTTGTGAACTCTTAGTTTTCAAAACCTTGTAATTTATGTTCCTTCCTCAAAGCAAGAGACCAATTTCATATCTATGAAAAAGCAATCTATTATAAACATTAAATAAAAATGAAGAAGTTAGATCTGTGCAGTTGTTATGTCAGTGTTCTCCATTTCATAAAAAAGGGATATACCTAAAAAATGTACTCAACCAACACATTAAAAAATAAAGGACATTAAAAATATGGTGGTGAGGTAGTCTCCAAGAATATAAAATTCAATCGGATTATAAAGAAAATTATTAAACTGGTTGAAAATAATAAGAAACAGATGCTGAACAATAAAGACACTTGAAAATTCATTTATTTATCAGATAAAACAATGTTCTTGTGCACAAGCAACATACCATGAAGATATGGAAGAAATGAGTTCCCTACATTCTAAATACTGACCCTCAAGTAAAGGTGAGCTGGTCAGCTGCATGGTACGGTCCCTTTAACCCTGGTATAAATTGAACAGGAGGGTGGGTGGGTCCCAGAACCAAATTGGACATGGCAGCAAAGAGACCAATTCTTGACCCTATCAGGATCTGAACCAACTTGCATCTGGTAACTTGACTGACTGCTTGCATCCGGTAACTTAACTGACTGAGCCAATCCACCTCATATTTACAAACTAACATTTCAGTTTGCTTTAACTTTAAAACACAACACAAGTGTACCTCAATTACAGTGTTTTCTTACCATACAGGTCTGCAGTCTGGTGTGCCTCTCCACAGTGTCTTTGCGCAGTCGGTCCCATTGCTGTTGTATCTTGTCCAGATCACGCTGAAGATTGCGGGTGTCACTGCTGCCACTACCGCCGTTACGATGAGCTGACCGCGAAAGTATGTCATTACCCTTGTTGAGCAGCATGATCACTTCATGCTCCTTGCTCATCACATCTTTATATACAGGCTAAAAAAGTAACAAATTCATAAAATCTTCAAGCCCTGTAGTATGAACAACTTGAAAGATGTGGGTCTTAAAACTGATACAGTATATGAACTATGCAAACAATACTGTATCAAATGCTTAAGTTCAGTAAGGTAAAGGTTGTACTGTAACATGTCAATGGAGGCACAGAGTGGAAGGTAAAGGTACAGATGTCCTCATGCTTAACTTTGGTGCCAAATGTGGGTGAGTGGTAAATGCCACACCCTAGCCACTGTACCCCCAGTACCCATGGTATAGGAGACTGGGTGGGCCTATAGGGCAGTCTGGACAGGTATGAAGGACAGAAATTTCTGCCTGCAAACCTCCCCCCCCCCAGGAGTTCAGACCCCAGGCCCCATAGTAGTGACTGCTATACAGACTAGGCTGACCCAGTGTTTATGTTAGGTACTCAAGGATAATTACAAATGATGCTTTGAAAAGGATATGGGTTGAAGAAGTGTGGCATGTCATACGATCCATCCTGGCCTTTGCAGGTTGGGACTAAGAACAAGCATGACGAATATCGGTCGGTATCAGAGTCCTCCTGAATAATATTAAGGAATTATCTAACATCTACACCAACACATCTGCTCAAAATTTGTTGTAAATCTTCATTGTATGTGACAGAAAATGTCACATAATGCAAACTGGGCTAACCAACATTCTGCAAGGAGACCAAAATAAAAAAAGGAAATTTAACTCCCACATCAAGAATTGTGAGATATAATCTTTAGGCTTAAAGTTATTCAAGTCTGTGCATTTCTTGGTTATATTGTGTGAATTTCTTTAGTCTTAACCTTAAAGTACATGACTCACACATTTGTACAACATAATCTTCTTGACTTGACTCTAACACGAATGACTTCAGTATGGTACTGTGCATTAAGATCATCAATATGAATAAAACTTTCTTACAATCATTTATTAAAGAATTTAAATATGATACATTACCTCATGATGGTCCACTTGCTGCTGCAACACATCCCTGTCAGCAGACACCAACAATCTCTCTGACATGCCACCTAATTCATCTGAGAGCCATCCCAAAGTTTTTGCACAAGATGCTTCAAACTGACGACCATCCCTTAAAAAAATAATTAAAAACAGAAAACCTTGAAAGCGCTGTAAAAAGAGGAGGATACTGTCAAAGCAATCACCAGCAGAAATTATGTAACTTTCCTTCAAGTTCAACAACTGTAATGCTACAATGAATTCAAATAGATACACTAAGGATTGGTATCACTTTGCATCCTACACAACACTTGATGTTCATGGATCTGTGCATCATAGTACAATTCATGAAGAAAAATCCAACAAGATGCAACAATGTATCAACATTTTATTATTCCTTATTTATATGAAGCTCAACATGTTTCGGGCGACACACCGCCCATCATCAGGAGCCTAAAACTGCACTGGCAGCCCCTGGTTTTTTATATGTGTAAGGTTGTTGGACGTGTAGTTGGTGGACGTTGTCAGGCACACTCTGCCTGACAACATCCACTAACTACACGTCCAACAACCTTCCATGTATGAAAAACAAGAGGCTGCCAGTGCAGTTTTAGGCTCCTGATGATGGGCGGTGTGTCGCCCAAAACATGTTGAGCTTCATATAAATATGGAATAATAAAATTTTGATACATTGTTATGTCTTTTTTTTTTAAATTGCTGCACCGTGCACGTTGCTATAATTGCTGTTTTATTCCAACTCATGCACATATATACACTTTAAAACACTAATTCATGTTAATATTTTCTATGACCAGATCTCACCCAGACAGGAGCTCCAGACACACATACATACCGACGGTAATGACATACAGCCGCATACTGCACAAACACACAACAAACGTACATCAACGGAATCCAATTTGGTGACTGCACAAAGTACTGCTCACAAGTCCCCTGAAGATGGTCATACATATGGACCGAAACATGTAGGGGCAACCTCACTAAAATGTTTTAACATGCTTTTAAGTGTTTTAAATATTAACGTGAATTAGTGTTTTAAAGTGTATATATGTGCATGAGTTGGAATAAAACAGCAATTGTTGCATCTTGTTGGATTTTTCTTTATGAATTCTACCCAACACTGTTTCATTCAACCACTTGAAAGTGAAAGAAAATGACATTCCTTAGTCCTGCAATGCTTTATCATTTTGATGGTGTGGTAAGTAAGCAAATGCATGTCATTTCAATTCCTTGAAGTCCAGTAAAAAATTTTTCAACTGTAAATCCCAAGCCTATTTCAGTGCTTTTGTTCAGGCACTGACAACAAGTGGGTTTTACCCACTAACATTTCAAGTATATTCCATATTTCAGAACTACAATTCATACTACATGACAGATGTATTTGTAAAGTTACTAATGACTTATAAATACCAATATAAATTGTTCACACTTTCTATACAGACATTCACCTAAACACACTAATTAAATATATCACTTTTTTTATCATATGTGGTGATAATTAATTACTTTCATTCATAAAATAATTCCATGGGGTTGTCCCTTACTTGCAGCATAATATGAAACTGTTTACCTCAAAAATCCTTCCACCTCTGCTTTGCGATGATCCAACTTCTTCTGGAGAGTGTTATACTGTCGGCCCACTGCTCCCAACTTTGCTTGAATCTCTGCCCTAGAGGCTGGGTCACTCAACACTTCACACAGTTGTGCTCCCGCTGCTTCGGCATCTGCTAGCAGAGGACGCTGACCTTCCAGTTGCCGTTCCAAGTTCTACACAATGAGCAAATCTAATTTAGTACTATGCTTGAATCAAACAGGCAGAACAACGTACAAGAATAAACAACAGGAACATGTATTCTTCACATTGATATTACAAATCATTAAGTCCCATTTCATTTAGTTACATTTCCAGTCTGCTAAGTACATGAAATCTCATATCATATGCTCAGGAAAATACAGCAAGGTTTAGTACAGACATTGTATGCTTAGAGAGACATGATGAAAAATGGGTCTTAAAACAAAATATTTGTAGTGAATAAAACTCACATCATAATGCTTGTGTAAAAGAAAAGTTGTATACGAAGCTACATAAAAATTGTGAACAATGTAAAATATATCACATATGAAACAAATTATCTGGTTCTCAACACAGTCTCTAAGTTATAATCATAATAATTATTCACTGTAAAAATATTATTCATTTTCCTCTATCTAACATCCCATACTGCCACTAAATCCAAATGGCACATCACCCGGTCTCTGCCCACACATATATATGCAGGCTTGTAACATTCCACCACCCCAATGACATGCAATTTGTTTACTGTTGCAGCTGTGCCCAAGAATCTGTTGAATTCTATAACCGCAACAAACTGCCTGCTAACTAACAGTCTTCTCGATCAGAACAGACCAACCATGTACACTAAGGTTGCCATCACAATCTAGTTGGTCAAAAATGATTCATTTGTCAATGTGTAGATGGTTAAATATGCAAAATTTTAGGGCAGTCTTCTGGGTTTAACACTCTGTTTCCGTGAAAAAAAGATTCCAACATCCTGAACAATGATACTACCTCAATCTTTGGGGTAGAAGCAGAAGCTCCTTTGTATAGTGTAAGTATGGACCCCAAAAACTATACTACACATATGTAACTATGAAAACCTATATTTCTAGCTTACGAATCTCCTTATTAAATATATTTACGGCTACCCTCTAAGCCTGGAGGTCAACTCCTGAATCTGAAAATCATGGGTGAGCCACATCATGATGAAAATAGTAATTACTCACTTCTATTTTTCTCAGCTGTTCTTCTGGATCCCTGTCCAATGGTAGATCGTCCAGTTGGTCTGATATTCCCTGCAGTGCATCTCTCAGCCTATTCAGTCCTGCATCAAATTCTCGGCTTGTATCAACAGCAGCTCCCAAGCTATCTGCCCGCTCATCTAGGCGAGCAAGCAAGTCAGCCCAGCGGTGCAATATGGATGTGAGGCGTGCAGACAAACGCTGAGCATCGGGTGTGTCTGGATCCAAACGTGCAAGAATAGATTCTCCCACTTCTGATAGATGGGACAATTGTGGCTGCTGGGTACGAAACTCCTCCCTCAGTACTTGAACTTGCTGTACCTGGCTCTGTACCATGCGTGAATCGGATAAGATTGGACCCAGAGCTGTCATCATGCGGTCCTTTGCACTCAACCAGCCACTCAAGTTGTCATGAGTATCATGGAAATCTTTCATGTCTTCCATGAACTTTATTCTGCAAACATACATAAATGACTATCAAAATTATGTAAATACTACACTGCAGTGTGATACAATATGCCAAAAAATATGCCCATTAACGGCAGTGTATGAACCACCAGAAAATAAATGAGAAGACCAATAGGTTAACACATGTTCAAAATGGAATGTGTGCTATGCTGCCTACCACACAGGCTTTGGTGTTCACTTACTGCAGACACAAATTGAATATGGGTTTGTATGTGATTTATGTGATAAATCTGGTCAACACATGCAACTTCTGAGTTTCTATAAAAATTAAGCAAAAGCAAACAAGAAAGAAAGGAAGGAAGGGAATAAATTTTCCAAACTTTAAGACCCTCCTCCACATGGCATGCAGGGTACCACATGTTACTAACATTCATCACTATGGGACTTCAAAAAGACACTCCACTTCAGAAAAAATTTCACAACCACTGGTGAAACTGGACAGGATGCAAGTTTTGCAACTGATAAAGTGTACTATATAAATCAGAAATAAATACAGCCCTACTCAATTATTTGGCTTGCTGCTCAAATCTAAGAGCCTGGGGTAAAGGGAAACCATTCATTAATATTCTTTACCAATCTTTAAACCATACTCTTTTTCATTACCTTGTATGTAGCAATAAGACATTTTGAGTTAAACGATATGTAAAGGAGGCAAGACTTATAAATCTAAAGCAAAAGTAATTTAGGGAAATGTCATTTTAAGGATATTTTGAATTGATATACAACTTTGTAACAAAACATGTGGACTGTCTCTCGGAGATGTTATGCACAAGGCACACCTTTCTAACAATAAAGCTACCAAAACGTACCTGTCCTTGCATCGGTCATGAAGGGTCTTCCAACGTGTGACAACATCCTTCAGCTCATCCTGCAAGCTGTCAGCACCAAGAGCCCCTGGTTTGCGTCGTAACAAGTCATTCACCTGGCTCTTTGTGCTGTCCAGTAGGGACTGTTTCTCATACATATCTTCCACAATGGTCTTCATCTGCTTTGCTATCTTATCAGCATCTTCCTTGGTGTGAGGGACAGTCTCCTTTGGAAGATTCCGTTGAACCTTATCCAGGAACTGGCCAAGACTTCGCAGATTATCCAAATGCTTTTTCACTTCTTCACGAATGCTGTCAAGTTCTGCCTGGCGATCTGAGAGACGCACTCCCAGCAGACTGTACCGATTGTTGATTTCTGTCAATTGGTGCTGTACTGGTGACAGTTCTGTAAATGCAAGTTTTCATTTTTTCACAGTGTGTGGTTGAGCAGTTAGTCGTTCTAGGTTCCTGACACTTAACAGGCACTAGCGGCTTCAGAATGCTGAAGACCAATTACCTAGTGATAAAGCAACACATCCAGAAGTACAAAATCCTCTGTTCTCTAAATGTTTTAAATATACATATGAAACCTCTGTAGAAGGAAACGTGGTAAGGACTTAAAACACATGATAAGAGAAAAGTCAAAACAGACTTCACATGCAGTACAAAAATAGAATCAGACTGGGCAAGTTGCCAAAGCAATAATGCTTGTTACTTGTATCTGGTAGGTGCTGTTAAAATCTTGGCCTGGAAACAGATTTTCCTGAGTAAAGTTTTTCATGGATTTTCTCAGCCACCCCAAGGATAAGTCAAAGTGGTACCCAAATTACACAATAAGTGTTTCGCTCCAAATCTTTTCTAAGTCGTCATTCAACAGTCATCACATCATTTGATGTTATAAAGCCCAAGACACTGACAGAATTGTAAAATCTACTATCATAAAAAGAGACTTCCTGTTTTTGATTAGATTTTGTAATATACTTGTTTCAGTGTTTAATTATGATCAAAACTGGCAGTCATAAATTCATGCTTCATGTGTACTGCTACTGATTGGTGCACATGTTCTTCTATTCTCTCTTTCCAGTAATAGAGTGAAGTAATATGACATATATGGCCGACAATCATGCTCTTCTTCCCACTTAAAAGAGGAATGTTCCTTCTTGGACAAATTCCACAAAGTACAGTATTGAAATAAATTATATGAACAGAACACATGTACTGAAGCAACTACATTTAACTAATTCTGAGCTTTCCTTTCAATGTACCAGAAGTGAACCACAATATTATTTAAATTTCTTCTACTGAAAAAAGGCAAGAGGAATAACATATTGGCTACAAAATTTCAGAACCTGATTCAATTGGCAAGAACAAATGATTTACAAGCATAAGGACCCTGGTAGGCCCTGACAAAGGTCATCGTGTGCTAATGAATATTGTGTGCACATAATTTGAGTAATTCTGTGTTGAATTTGAAAACTACTATAAGGTGCACTGTAAGCAGTTTGTCAAAAAACTATATACTTAAAGTAATTAATATATGAATCATACAAACTGCAGAGAATATCAGTTAAGACAAAGGAAAGATGATATGCAGGTTACCTTCTAGATGGAAACCATCCTGAGAAGAACGGCGACTGCTGAACCCACTGGAACCACCTGGGGAGACGGGACTCTGAACGGAGAAACCACCACTATTTGATTTAGTTGGTGAGGGTGATCTTGCTTCATGAGATGTTCGACGTACTGTAAACAAATATTTCATCAAAGCATGCACTAATTTTGACAATGTTAAAGGAATTTAAACAAATATACTGAATGACATAAAACTCAATTTAATTATCCTATCCACAGGTATTGCTGTGACTCAGTCTACAGACTGACAGAGACAATGATGCACATTTTCCATAAAACACATGACAAAGTACTGAAGAGAGAGGACGGCTATGAGTTGCACTGGTAATCTTCTGGCAGTCTTTCCTTAATGCAACTGTGTCTTGTCTGCCCCAAGTGGTGCTCACTAAAGTAAAAACCAGTCTTCCATACAGCAGCATATGTGTTCAAAAATCACCATGTGCCGGCATCCAGCAGGTCTACGTATTAATGAGTTAATGGTAATGTGTGTCACCCCCTTAGCATTAGAACAATATGCAACAATAAAACAATCTGTCAATACACAGCACTTTGTTATAGATTACCATACTAAAGTGTTTTGTATTGACAGATTGTTGCATTGTTGTGTAATGAATTAATCTTTGTGTCCCAAACACATTACACATCAAAACAAAACAGTGGTGTAAAATCAACAAAGGTGACATAATGTATGTTCAGTCTTATCAAAGGCAGATATTTTTCAGTGTTTATGAGTCTTGAAATACCTACTCCACTGACTGGTAAAAGAATGTTTATAGACTAAGAGCAGCCCCCTGCCCACAGTTTGACAAACATTATGCTCAGAAATATTTCACTCACATGGACTGCTTGTGACAGAAGTTCTCTTCGTGGGGCTGTAGGCAGAGGTACGCCTGCGAGATGGACTGTCCGGTCGTTCTCCTCTCAGAAGCCCATCATAAGCATTGCCCAGATCATTCACTTTGTCAATGGTAGTACCATAATCCTTGTATTCCTTCATCAGCGGCTGGAAAAGAGTTGTGGTAGTGGATGGAATAACTACATGTACAACAAAACTAAACTATTTTTTCTTTACAAACTAAACTCCTATTTTAACCCTTAAAAGCCCGAAGTAAATCCCATCTGCTATTTGCTGGCATTATTAGGAGCTCACCATTTTCTCCACGTTAGCAGGATAAGGGTTAAATCATTAACCTTTAGGCAACTAATGTCGTATATATATGGAGCACCCATTCTTGATGTTTCTAGATCACACACAACGACGCAGCACAGTCGGTAGGACTCCTCTGGACGAGTGATCAGCTCGTCGCAGAGACCTCTACC
>Ga0268261_10003455_pt1 | contig 11625 bp, 9 predicted proteins | sample TergutNc150P1_FD_190353 | JGI IMG/M metagenome (GOLD analysis project Ga0268261, IMG submission 190353) | Nasutitermes corniger P1 segment gut microbial community from laboratory colony in Florida, USA - Nc150 P1 (SPAdes) (version 2) | ecosystem: Host-associated > Arthropoda: Insects > Digestive... | reverse complement strand
TTATTTACGCAAATATGCGAGACTCAGCTTCTTATCCGCTATATATGCTACGGAAAAACCGCCCAGAATCATTCCGGCCCGAACCATTCTTCCGGCCTAAGACTACCTGGTTAGGCCTCGTCGTGACAAGCATTGGTGAAATACTGCGTTTTTATAACAGCGATCACCACAGCGGCGCTCTTGGAAGTTACCCCAGCAGATAGCTCAAGATATACGTTCTCTGCGCAGCTCTCTCTCTGTTTGGAGGTAAGTCAGGCTGAGCCACTCGCCAGATCCACGGTGCTTATACACTACTAAATTACGTATCAAATTCTACACCCCCCTACCGCGTGACCATTTAGAGATGTGGCAGCCCTCGTACCTATGCTACTTGTTAATCTTATTTAGTTATTACCTCTTCTAGTCACTTCATCAGATTACATCTTTGTTACTACTGTTTATCAGCGTGTTATTATTAACCTATTCTACGACCCCAGCTTCGGTTCTTGCCAAGATCCCTTGGCTGGTGGCAGCAACGGTCAACCCTATCCTGTGTCCCCATTGGTTAACCCCGTACCAGTGTCTGGACAGGCAGACTGGACCACCTCCCGTTCTTGCCCAGGCACTACATTTGGTAACACGGGTAGTTTCACGACTCCCGGGTCACTACATTGGTTTGCAGCGGTGGGATAAGAAATCACGCGCTACATTGGTTTACATTGATGGTTCAAAGTTCACGCATTACATTGGTAGGCAGCGGTTGTCCTTTTAACTAGTTAGCTTTCGCATTACCGCTATTACATTGGTTTACATTGTTGATTCGAATTACTCACGCACTACGTTAGTTTACGGCAACTTTCTGTTTAGCAAGTACTGTCAGTAGGGGTTTGCGATTTTTTCCCTCTTTTTTCTTTTTCTGTGTTCGTCACTTGTGTGGGGAATAATCACGTTGGATAGTATATTCAAAATTCCTAACTAGTCACGATGAATACGGAAGCGCGTTTAATGTTCGAATTGAGCGAGGCGCAAATTGAAATCCAACGCCTAAGATGTCTACTAGCCACAGCACCACCGACTGTCCACAAAGATTTTTCTTTGGTATTCCTCATTCCAAATTGGTCAGGCACGGAATCAGCCATCTCACTGGAGGAATTCTTACCCAGTATCGAAGGCTCAGCGAGGATTGGACAATGGTTGGCGACTGACTGTCTTCAAGTAGCTGTTTTCGGATTGTGGACAATGTCAGGACGTTTTACAATGGGGAAAATGTATTGTGGCGAAATTTCGAAACAACTTTTAGTAAAAGGTCGAAGACCGCACTCCAGTGTTACGAGTGCCAGGGCATAAGACACTTTGCCAAGGAATGCCCCGAACGGCAAAGATGGCGAGGGAAAACATAAAACTCGCCCGGTAAAGAAAACCCGAACGAACGTTCAAAGTCGCAGGGAGTTAGGTTAAACCTTGGATATTAACTTCTCGTGTGCTATCACAGACTAGGGAAGTCGAAAATAGTTGGAAAACGTGGAACAAAATTCTTTTGTTGTGGTTGTTTTGTCAGCACGGTACAGTCAGCAGAATAGCTGACTGGTATATGCTGCGACCCACACTTTGGAGCGAGCAGCAAATACGTAACACCTATTTCAAGGTTGGGTGAGAAGGTCATACGCATACAAAGTAGTATAATCCACTTGCATAGTATGCTGGTAGAGCAGAGATATCACACGGTGTAGAAGTGTATTCGAGTAACGGCGTAATGTCTGCTATGTTTTCGTTGACTGGACCGGCACGAAGCCTATGTGAGTCCATATTTATTCGGTGCGTCGAAATGGGAGACGACCGGATTCGCGCAAGTCTCAAGTGTTGAGACAACGGTATACCTCAGCAGGGCTGAGAAGTCTCGCGTAGAGAGACACGAGTTACGTCAGTTGGAGCTGACAACGGAAACAGGAACATAGCTACCCTATTAAGGAAGGTGTTCGCTGTTAAACTTGTGAGATTGAGGGAAATCTCATGGGAGAATAATGAGTCGGTGGACATTACGTCACGAGGTACTCGATACAAGGAGACCCCCGTAAATGTAGCCTACCAGCATAAATAAGATTTTGTTTGTTGGCATATATTTCGAATACATTGTGGATTAAGAAATTCAGTCAAGGAGTAAGGACCTTTCGGTTTAACTCTCGTTACTCCTGAACTTTCCCAGCATACGACAGACACCCCTAGTTCTGATAGCTGATAGCCACGATGACGGATTTAGGCAACTTGTGTACTCACTAATGTTAGAAGTTCAGTATGCCCTACTCGGTAAGTTGCCAGTTAGTTTAGTAACCCCGATAACATTACACAGCATACTCACTAATATTTCATTAAACCTTCCCGACAATTATGAGTTAATGGCTGGAACGAAATTGCAAGACGTCCACGTATATTATGAATTAGTGAAGGTCGCCTTCGTAGGCAACGCGCATGGCGTTCAGTTGGTGATAAGCTTCCCTTTGAAGACAGCCGCGCAACTCTTTACCCTATTCAAAATTCTTGTTTTCCCTATGCGGTTGTCTCCCGACACCTTAAAGTATTAGCTAGTCTGGCAGTGGATCAGCGTGACTACACGCTCTTTACGGAGGCAGATTTGCAGCTGTGTATCACAAGCAGCGTCACCATCTGCCCTGCAAAACCTGGACCTGGCGGAACCCCGGCAAGTCACCATACGTTGCCACCAGGAGAACGGCTGGTCCTCCCGCACCATGTAAGTCGGGGGAAGCGAAATCATACACAACGCGTCCGCCTGTCACATCGCCTCCCAGGAAGTAAGGACGTTGCCAGTCCTGAGCAAAACAGAGGAGTTACCACTCGACGCCCCACAACTGTTTCTGCCCGACAGAGTTCCAGCAGTCGCTAGTCACAAGTTAGCCAAGATTGAGGAGCCATGTCTCCCGAAACGTCGGGACTAGACTACGTAAAGGAGCGACTAGTCACTCCACGACAAGCGTTTGATGTCGACACGTTGCTTTACGTGCATCAGAAATCGGTGCACGCGGCTCGAGAATCCCATTGGCTGCGGCTAAACACTATAATAGCCTGCTCGATCACAATCATATTGCTCCTGGTTTTCTCATTGTAATCCTACTTCCGGACCCTGCTTTTACGTTGTTGGCACATTAAGGCCGATCCCTCCCAAGTCGTTGCTCCTCGAGTTACTCCTGTTCCCAACGCCGTTCTCGAGCACGGGAAGATTGGGACTCGAAGCCTGGACCCTAATGAACCTGTCACGTTCACCACCTACGCTCTCTCTCGGGACGCCCTACGCTGAACAACGGTATTAAGTCACCACTTCATGGTCACACGCCTGCTGAATCATCATGTCGCCACAGCTTGCAGCTCGGTCGAAACGAATGACTCAGCAGCATTCCATCGATGCCTGACCTTCGTAATTTAGAAACTCTAAATATTAATGCTGATTGTGTTTGTTGTCTGTGTATACCTATTAATCTTGTGATTTGTTTGGTAGTATTAAGGACTCTGTGAGTCCCCATTCCATGTTTTTTGTGTTAACGGTGTCTTTACTGTGAGAAAATTCTTTGGAATTTTCGTTTAAAAAAGGGGACATGTAATGACCACAGACGCCCTTGCGTCAGTTCATGTGCTCATTACTTCGACCCTCGCATAATTTTTTAACGTTTGTCAACATGCTGACTTAGCGCATGCCTATCAATCTGTAACACCTCCAAGGTTGCCCCGCGGCGGTATTACGTTTATGTTATTTACGCAAATATGCGAGACTCAGCTTCTTATCCGCTATATATGCTACGGAAAAACCGCCCAGAATCATTCCGGCCCGAACCATTCTTCCGGCCTAAGACTACCTGGTTAGGCCTCGTCGTGACTGAAGCATTGGTGAAATACTGCGTCTTTATAACAGCGATCAGCACAGCGGCGCTCTTGGAAGTTACTCCAGCAGATAGCTCAAGATGTACGTTCTCTGCGCAGCTCTCTCTCTCTCTGTTTGGAGGTAAGTCAGGCTGAGCCACTCGCCAGATCCACGGTGCTTATACACTACTAAATTACATATCAAATTCTACACCCCGCTACCGCGTGACCATTTAGAGGTGTGACAGCCCTCGTACCTATGCTACTTGTTAATCTTATTTAGTTATTACCTCTTCTAGTCACTTCATCAGATTACATCTTTGTTACTACTGTTTATCAGCGTGTTATTATTACCCTATTCTACAACCCCAGCTTCGGTTCTTGCCAAGATCCCTTGGCTGGTGGCAGCAACGGTCAACCCTATCCTGTGTCTCCATTGGTTAACCCCGTACCAGTGTCTGGACAGGCAGACTGGACCACCTCCCGCTCTTGCCCAGGCACTACATTTGGTAACACGGGTAGTTCCACGAATCCCGGGTCATTACAGTACAAAGTACAGCTGTATCTGAAGTGACTTGGGGCTTTGTAGAGAAGATGGAGGACTGATGAAATCAATGGCTGTAAAATACGTGTATGATAAACTAATTGAAATGGGAAGATGCTATGGAATGGAAATGAAAGTGGAGAAAACAAAAGTAATGAGAATTTCAAGACAATTGCCAGTAAAAATTATGATAGACCAGAAACAACTGGAGAATATGGAATCTTTTAAATATTTGGGTAGCATCTTAACAAATGATGGAAGATGTACTTGTGAAATTAAGTGTAGGATTGCTATGGCTAAAGCTGCATTCAACAAGAAGAGGATTCTTTTTACTAGCACATTGGACTTGGAATTGAGAAAGAAGCTATTAAAGTGCTACGTTTGGAGCATAGATTTATATGGTGGTGAAACTTGGACGCTTAGGGCAGTAGATCAGAAACACCTGGAAAGTTTTGAAATGTGGTGCTTGGAGGAGGATGGAAAAGATCAGGTGGACTGATCATGTGAGAAATGAAGATGTATTACTTAGAGTAAAGGAGCGGGGGAATATCCTACACGAAATACGTAAACGGAAGGCGAACTGGATTGGTCACATTTTGCTTAGAAACTGCCATCTACAACGGGTTATTGAAGGAAAGATACAAGGATGGATAGAAGTGACAGGAAGACAAGGAAGAAGACGTATGAAGCTATTGGATGACCTTAAGAAAAGGAGAGGATACACCCATTTGAAGGAGGAAGCTTTAGATCGCACTATGTGGAGAGCTCGCTTTGGAAGAGGCTTTGTCGTAAGACTTCTAAATGAAAGATATGGTACTGTACATGGAAGGTAAGCAAGTAAAGACAAACAATTGAATATGGAATGGCGTATATAATACAAAATGGCTGGAGGCAGGTACGAAGAAAGGGACAAATTTGAGTGCCTCCATTGTATCATCACTAAGTCACCAGTACAGGGGTCCGAAATCGACGGGTCAGTGTAGCTGAGCGTAAAGAATTCCACAAAGCAAGAAGCTCCCAAAGAATATTTGTTGTGCTAAACTGCAAGCATACAGCTTGAGCTAATTTCTTACGTTGTCTGATAACTTCAGGACTGAATGTATCTACTGGTTGAAATAAATCCCAAACACACTTAGTGTTCTTTCATTATTACTGAGCTACTCTAGTCGACAATATTTGTTGGGACAGCTTAGTCAGAATAGCTCAGTAAGTAATGCGATTGTCTACGTGCTGGTCCGTCCGGGGATCGAATCCTGATATTGGCGACGTTTTCAGCAATCGTCCACACTGGCCCTGGGGTCAGACCAACCTATTGTACAATGGAAAACGGGTCTCTATTCCGGGGAAAAGCGGCCGTGACCTGAACTTAACCACCCACCCCACATAGAGCCGAGGATAAAAAAGACCAGATCTGTACTTCTCATCCGTCTCTGGGCTTCCAGCGTCTGTTACAGGGTAAATTTGATTTATTCATTTATTTTGCATTTCAACAGCTAACAAAAAGCTGATGTTTATTGCTGTATGATTACCATGATGCACTAGCAAACAATACTTTAAGACACGTGTATTGCTGTTGTATGATTACTGGATAAGAAAGCAGGCAACATATAGATAATATATATAATCCACTTGTATGATTATTGAGATACATTAACCGACAAGTGTCTCAGATACATGTATTGCTGTTGTATTGTTACTGAGCTACACCACCTCACAATTCGCTCAGTTATAGGTCCTACTGTTGTACAGTTATCAGTCGGCAAATCATTCGCAGACCTCAGAGAAACTTTCGTGGCAGCTAATTCGTTCATGTACGGTTGGCTGACTGCTGCGTATTGAATTGAGTGATTGTTGTAACTGGGTAGGCGTAAATCGGTAAGTTTGTATACCAGCAAAGAAAAATATTTCACACAACGAAAACAACTTATATTGGATTTTCTGTAGGTCACTCAGTGGGTCTCCGGAATTTTCTCATATATTAATTACGCTTGAAATGCAATAAATAGTTATCTAACTTTCTTGTGATAAAATGCATAAATTTACCCAAGATTCAATACATCATCAAACAATCAGCAGTCACGCCATTTGTCCACTTGACCCTGACTTTCAATACACTTTTCTTAGTATTTCAGATCAGAATCGACATTGTTCATCTTATCTTTTCAAATTAATCTTCTATCCTGTGATCTCTACTTTTAATACGGTTTGCTTTGCTTCATGCATTATGTACCGCTCATCATTTAACATTAATATTTCACATCTTAAGCCAGTTAACTTAAAATCAGCAATAACAATTATTTTGAACAACTATACAGTATTTATTCTGCGTGCTGAAAGTTCTGGGCTCCAATTCTGGTAACTACAACTCACTCGCTCTCTTGCCCAAAACATCCTGACCGCCCCTGTGGCCCAGCCAGCCCCCTACTCTGTGGGCACATTGTGGCCTTTCCCCAGAGTACACTGGCAAGGGTGTGAAACTGACCATTCACTTTCATCTATTGCCGACATTGTGAATGTGTGTGGAACAAGAACTCCACTCAAACATATGCCTTCACAGTGTGTAGAAAGTGAAAATGTACTTTACTGCTGTTATCTTTCTAACAGTCTCCACAGTAGCAAGTAAGAATTTATAACTTATTAACACTTTTAAAAGAAACAACTTAAAATTCGCAATGCAAATTACCTTATCATTGTACAATCTGTTCAAAAAATGGCATGGGGAAATTCTGACAATTTTGATCGCTGTAAATTATCTTATCAATGCAGAAAGTGTGCAAAACATGGCTTGGGGAGTTTCTGACAACTTTGATCGAAAGAGAGAGAATGTTTAATCTGTCAAGATTGTATGTGTATCAAGATATTCATTATTCTCGAGCCTATATTAAGCACAATAAGATTAATTGCTTTCATACAGACAGTCACTACACGATAATTGATTGATGGTGGACTGTGTAAGAAAACCCACAAATAATATTTGTAACACAAAACAATCTGCTGCTGCAAACAAAGGTCAATTGTTTCCTTTCGTTTAAAACGCAACAAGATAATAACTCCATACTTATAGGTAAGTACTGCCAGTGACTCATTATTGCCAAGCGTACAGTTTCGCAACAATTATGTACTTCCTCGTGCTGCTTTCAGCTCTGATCGCCTGCATAGCAGTATATAAGTGTACCAGCTACAGTACCGTAATGTTAGAATGTCGGGAAGTACAGGATTTAATATGTATTTACGAACTGAGTGATCTATACCAGAGTTCTAAGAAAGTGACTTTCTCATCTGGCACAAAAATTTCCCCCCCTTGTGTGAAACTAAAATGTTCATGACAGGGTTCACAAACGTCAACAAATTGTCTCCATACTGAACCAGAACAATCCATTTCAGTTTCTGGCTCTCGAATTTAATGGTCCGTTTAAATATTACTGGGTGAAGCATTTCTCATTTTAAGAAGAATTCGGCGAGATGTTTTAATAAATCCACACACCGCTTCTTGTAAATTCACTGTTTCCATTCGAAAATGTTCATTTCATGTTCACAAGGCACAGATGGTTAAATGCTGGGAATTCTTGATAGAATTAAGTTCAAAATATTTTGTACCTCCACCCTCCTGAGCCCTAACGAAGAAACGCTTATTCTGTGCGCACATAACGTAGGGTTTAGGCGCGTTTCTGATGCAATTTTGTGTAAAAAAAGCGGTAAATATTACATAATATGTGTGGTTGTCTGTAATCTTAGTTATCCAGCATTCATAGATAATGCGCCGTACTAAACTGTATTATGTGGCCTCTCCGGATTTACCATATTTTTCAAACATTATCTCACAGACGGCACAATTTACGGAAAAAGGTTTATGCAAAACAAAATGTGTGTTTTGATTTCCGCTGCAACACTTGGGTGAAGCATTTATCATTTGAAGAAGAATTCGGTGAGATGTCATAATAAATGCACATACAGCTTCTTGTATAGTCACTGTTATTTTTATAAAGTTTAATGCAACTTAAATTTTCACAACAGATATTCACAAAATGCAAAAAAAAAAAAACATTCGAATATCAAATTTCCTGAAAATTCGTCCAAAGATAGCCATTAAGTACAACCTTTCTTAAGACACTAAAAATACCCCATTAAATCAGCATTCTATACGAATTTCACCGGGAACAATATGTCAATCCTGTGTTCACAATTCAGCAACTGCCCCTATTCTGAGGCAAATGAAACCTTGTTACATCCTCCTACATATGTATTTCTGATCTATTTCAATATTTTTCTACAGTCAAAAAATGTCATACGTGACCTGTTACACGCAAGTCTTCTGGACAGAATTTTGAATGGGCACCACAACTCTGATATATGTATCATAAGTGTCGCACATTTCGGTTACATGAGTTTTGCATTCTAATAGTTAGCGAGTGCACAAATTATGAATATCACCTTTATGTAATTTTCTCCAGTTTCCCATTGTATCCTCAAATTTAAGGCCAAATATTTTCTCCAGCAACCACAACATCTGTGACTTCCCTACTGTAAAGCATGGAGTTTCATAGCAAATTTCAACAAAAGTGGCATTAGCAATAATTCCACACACACGGCTATGTACAGCGTGATTTGAGAACTGTGGACATTACTGTAGGATATGGGCCATATTCTCAATGGTTATGATTTCTTGTTTTTTAATTGTTATGAACACATTACTGTGAACGGTCTGTCAGACCTGGTAGAATTTCCGAAAAGCTAATTTAAGAAGAGGTCATTGTGAATAAAACAAAGTTTGTGTTACGAATTTAAATTTAAACATTAAATTTTTCATGTAAAGTGTTTGTTAATTATTTTAATCCACAATATTTGCAATAATTCTTTTAATTTTTCTAGTATAAAAGCGGTTACCACCTCGTAAACGTCCAAACGCAGACAATTTTATACGAACCTCTGATCACAGTACACCTAAGAATTCATCTCCTACAATAAATGTCACAAAACATTAATCACCCTGTGTATACACACACACAAAATGTTCATTTTTACACTCTCTATGTAAATCGTAGTATAACATTCTATTAACTGTATACATTAAAAACATCAATATCTTAATGTCTATGGGACACCGTCTAGGCTTTTCTCTTTAAGGTCTGCCTCCACTTACTCCAGTTCTGGTGGAACTATTCATAGTGTTACAAGAGTAAATATATTTGGAAGTTACAGTAGCAAAACGTAGGATTATAACGATGCCCTTGTGCAGCTCTGTGTTTCCTTCAATGTATCAATACGAGTAAGAAATTCAATACGTGTTACGTACTGCTGTGATAACCAGCTTTATCTCTCGCTACTCCTCTGTAAAATGCAGTTCTTCTTAACCTTGCTTCAGAATGTCATTGCATGTCACACTTTGTGAGCACGTAATGAAACTTTTAGGTTTATAATTACTGTGAATATCACATAAGAATTTTACATTTAACAAAAGTAATATCTACGTAGATACAAATATGGCGGGCAAAAGGACACAATTTTCTGAATTTTCTTTCATAAATAGTCGTAGAAATTTTAATATCACCAACATTCTTTATTAAGCAGTAGCTAATGACCTTATATATATATATATATATATGTATAGTGGGAATCAAATGCAGTTCCTATCTCTGGATATTATATATTCAGATAAATATTCTATTTTTCTATTCCTATACACCGAAACTTTGAAACCACGATTTCACTGCATATGTAAGCAGAATCTACATAGGGACAGTAATTTATGGAATATGGTCGAGGTTAATGTACCCTACAAACACTACGTAACTCTCCACGGTTTTACAATGACGCAGAGTTCTACGCAGTTACTGCTGTCTGGCGCACGTATCAGTAACTTTATAACTTACTTCATATGTGGGGACAAAATGTCAACGTAATTTTAAAATGCAGTGTTTTATATTAAGCCTATATACAGATCGGGTCACGGGATTTTTGTTTCGACTGCAATTTCTTATAAGGGCACAATATAATCCATTTTTTTTATTTTGTTCTTTCACTTTATATTTCAGTCTAATTTAAGTATTCTACAAGGGTAAGCTACTCTAAACCAGATCAGCAGAGATTGCCGAAAATAAGCGTTTCAAGCAATATTCATTTCTATTCCAATATTAGAAGATGTTAAACACTGTCTCCAAATTAAATATCTGTAATGGATTATATCATTGTGCAGAAAGAAACACAAAGCTGTCGAAATGCTGCCAACAATATCCTTAGCACATAAATTCTGTATTGATAAACTTCATGTTATGTATTTTACATATTTTATGAGTTCAGTACAATCTTGACACAAAACACTCCCCAAGCCTAGGTACAACACAACTGCAACTTCACAACATTCGATTAAATTTCTCTCTCATGAGAAACAATTAACGAGGAGAGTGCTTCAAATTTAGAATGTCTATTTTATGTTTACAAAATGTAAAAATATTAAACACTAATGTCCTTTTATAAACTAAATGAACATTACAAAAATAGGTGGAAAACTATGCTGTCTGTCTCTTAAGTTTAAGATGGTTGTGCGTGGTTTTGGCCAAACACTTCCATCTGTTTCCCAGTTTGAGATGGATTAGTGGTGTACCTCTATTGTCCTCTGCGTCAGCATACATGTTACGATTAGACTGAAACTCTTAAATGTAAATACAATATTTTATTTTTATATGACTCGCACCTTTGGTTTTAACAATCATATGAAAAGCAATGTTGTCAATCACAAATTTTGCGAATGTTAGAGTGAGTTTTGTGTGATTGAAAACAATGTTTTACACTATATTTAATTTCTTAATCTAATTTTAGGGAGTGGGTTTATGTACTGTTGGATTTGAGGCATTGAGAGAAGTTTTGACTCGTAAGTCTGTATATGGCACAGCGTTGTTAGGCGTTCAGAATGCAGAAGGACCAAAGGATATAGTAGAATTAAATGTAGAATGGAGTAGATAGCGGAAATAAACCTGGTATATGTTAAGTATAATGGGAATAACAACTCTCAGAGTATCCCTTCCCCGTTATTACTTCAAGTTGTGAACTGTAGCTCAGAGACAAATTCTACAAATAAATATCCTTCTAAAATATTTTTGGGAGCCAAAATGCAAATGTGAAGATTGCACAGGTCTCTGATGATAATTTGTATACCTTCAGAAACTGAAGGTCTTGCACTAGTCACGACACTCATACCTGTTTTCGTTGTTATATAATCGTTGAGCTATAACACATTT
>Ga0268261_10003454_pt1 | contig 11626 bp, 8 predicted proteins | sample TergutNc150P1_FD_190353 | JGI IMG/M metagenome (GOLD analysis project Ga0268261, IMG submission 190353) | Nasutitermes corniger P1 segment gut microbial community from laboratory colony in Florida, USA - Nc150 P1 (SPAdes) (version 2) | ecosystem: Host-associated > Arthropoda: Insects > Digestive... | reverse complement strand
AATATAGTAAAGGAAATAAAACAGTACCAGGAAAAGTGGCTACAACACATACAGAGGATGGACACAAACAGGATACCTAAACAAGCACTACAATATAAACCAAAAGGACGAAGACACATAGGATGACTGAGGAAGAGATGGAGGGACCAATTTCATTTTGAGGATACAAGGAACAGGAATCAAACCTAATCCTTCCTGAACATGATGATGATGATGATGAATTCCCAATTATGCAGCATACTTGTTATAGACTAGACATGCAGAAACAGAGCAAAGAATCTGAACATACTTGTCCTGCAGCAAAGTCCAGTTTCTCAAGCCCTGCTTCATATCTGTTCTTCTGCAATGTGATCTTCTGTACTTTCATATCATATAGATTCTTAAAAGATGTGATCAGTTCCAAGTATGATGTTGGAGTCACATAATTGTGTCGTTTAAGTTCCATATAGTACCTGTACATTTGACAAAATAATTAATTCACCTGCACCTCTGCAGCTAGAAGTGAAAAAATTTGTATGCAGATGCACTACAAAAGTGCAAAAAAATTTCACATACATATTCTTTCGGTGGGTTAAAAATTTCAACCTTGGTCATGTCATTGTGTGAAACTGTATACTTGTCTGACAGCTTATGTGTAGTGGAATTTTATGCCAGCAGATTCATGCATCAGAATACAGAAAGTGGTTTTTGAAATACATTTTCTTTTTTCTGTCTTAGAAGAAGCTCTGAAGAAAGAAAAAGAAAATCCCTATTTCTCAACTATTCATGCACAAACATTTTATCTATCACATTTGAAATATTCAATGAACTGCAACAACTTACATAAGTTGACTGGTATTACAACATACCTTCCTGAAATATCACTGACACTAGTATGGAAATGCTTGCACATTTCCACACACTTATTTCTTAGTTCAGTTTCTACCTCAATCTGTGTTAAAAATTTGTTTGCAACAAGTTCCAGTGCATCTTCTGGCCAAGCCATGAACCTGGAGACAGATATTGCTATTAAAAATTATTAATATATAACAAAATTAAGAGATTATAAATTAGATGATTTACCCTTGGTAAAAAGCTACAAAACACTGCATCAAAGAAGCAAAAGACCAGATGAAGAAGAATGTCATCCCTAAATTTCATAAATTCATGGCCTGTACTGATGTGCTGAATGCACACATAATGTAGACCAACAAAATTAACCTCTGTTAAAATTAATTAAATTTTCAACAATATCTTCTACATGTACACATTTCAAACCAAGAGCTTACAATTATATATCACAATACACAGTACAAATAACATTTAAAAAAAATGTACTGAACTGAGTTCCTTGGTGAGTGTACATTTATACGCTTCACCTTCAATGAAAACATGCTGTTCACTGTAAAATTATACACTTACTAATACTGTATTTACACTCTCTGAGGAGATAATATGGCAGGGGCATTCATGGATTTCAGATGTAGTCACTCAAAACTTGTTCCAAAAGAAAAAATTCTGGGTTAAAATGCATGTCCATGTACAAAAAGAAAATTCTGGAAACATTGCATAAAGCATCTCAACAGTACCTTACCAATCAATGGTACAGCATTTGACAAGTGAAGGAAACATCCGCAGTCTGTTCCGAAATGAGGCTCCAATAGGTGACATTGCTAGTGATATATGAAGGTTAGCCTTTATTCTGTCAATGAAGAAGTTATATAATGCAGCTGCGGTAAGTTCAGTCTTCTTATCCTAAAAGAATATCATTGAAGATGGGTATGTGAATGGGCTTACAAATCTGTGTATGAATGAAATATTTAATTTTATCATGTATAATTACAGAAACAAATTTTCAAATTATTAGCAGGTATTGTTAATTTATGGTTACTTTAATAAAACTATTAGCAGGTCAGATTATACAGCATTGAACAGATGGGTGACTAATTAATAGTGAATTGAAAAGGATGTGAAAGGAACTAGTACTTGCCAAATCTGAGGTACTATTGCAGAAACTTCAGTTGACAGACTGAGGAAAACCACAAAGAACTCAAGTTGTGTATCGATGGATTACGTTCTTATTTTTGCATATTATACAAACACAATGGGGATGTCACAACTTAAGATTTATTTAAAAGTTGAAATCAAAATAAGGATCATCTTTAACAGTAAAGGGACAATAGTCCTATCTACAAAATTGACTTGAGATGATTCATGCATGGCTCACAAACAGAATCCAGCAACTGAACAGAACATTATGCAGTGGAAGCAAAGAGAAAATCTGGCATAACAAAAAGTTCATGTCTGCAATTGTATTTGAGAAATTACTGTCACTTTATTTTGATGGTGTGAAGGTCTGCTGTATCTGGAGTTCATGCCATGCACTTTTACAAGCAATTATCAAGCTTACGTGGTCATAATTATGATTCTGCATTCATTAGCAATCAAAATGGTGACAAAAATTGACAAGAGTGCTGCTTTCAAGAAAAAATCTTCAGCCGACAAGTCAAAGTTCTGGTTACTGTGCAAGACCCAACTTACAGACAAACTTGACTCTTAACAGTCTATGTGCAGAATCCTAAATAAATTTCTGTAGACACATCAACGATTTAGTCGAATGGTTAGCACTCTTGCTTAGCATTTAAAAGGTCCTGTGTTTAAATCTCAGCTTACAGCCCAGCTCCCCCTTCAAAAACCAACCCCTGATATCCTTGTTGCAGAATGCGGTAATGTTCACAGGTGGTTAACAGGGACAATGGTCCCCCCACACCAAGGTGTAAGGCAACATACTGATGGATGCATGGCACTGGGGTACAGCAAGGCTGCAATGGCACTTCTTTTTCAAAAACTTACTACAGGGGGAGACAGTTATAGCACTTATTCAGGAACCCTGGTTTTATGGGGACCAAACAAGGGGATTTATGCAATACAAAGGAGAAACTGTTTTTTGTTGGACCGAGTATTGTTCCTAGTATCCGCATTTTTATCAGGAGCACAGTTCATGCCTTTCTGCTGTCAGAGCTCTGTTCTAGGGATGTGATGACAGTGAAGAAGACATACACTAGAGGGAGCAAGAGGGAACTTAACTCTAACCTCTGCATACCTCCCTTATGATTCATATGAACTAAACAAGGGGTTAAGGGAAGTCATTCATGGCTGCTGTAGAAATAAACTGCATCTCATCTTTGGATGCAACGCCAGTGAACACCATATTAGGGGGAGCATGGACATCAACCCACGAGGAGAATGTCTAATGGAATAATTGGTTGGCACATATCTTAATATTCTTAATAAAGGTAATGAGCCTACTTTTGTAATTAGAAATAGTAAGGAGCTTATAGACTTGGCACTATGCACTGACAAGATGGGGGAGCTGGTGACTAATTGGCATGTATCTGATGAGATCTCATTGTCAGACCACAAATACAGAATATTTCAAGTTTATGACCTGGAAGTTTCCAGGCATGCATATTGCAACCCCAAGAGAATGAATTGGGAATCCTAACAGAAAGACCTAAAGTGAATCTAGGGACTATACCAAGAGTTATACACTCCGTGCAGGACGTACAGCTGACTGCTGACATGTTGCAACAGGCCATCCTCTTATCATATCACCAAACTCTCCAGCCATGGTGGCTCACTTGCCAAGGAAGTTTCCTTGGTAGAACAAAGAGCTAAGCTGCCTTACAGCTTCAATAAGACAGCTTTTTAATCAGGCTAAAAGGACAGACGACTGGAAATCATATAAGATAACCCTCACCTGTTATAACGAAGTGATCAAAAAGGAAAAATGATCCACTTGGAGGGACTACTGTCAGGGGATCAAGAATGTACCTAACAGGACTGGACTATTGAGGATCGTGGCCAATCGGACAACGAGATGGGATCTACTAAACTATCTGATGGCCAATGAACACAATCAGGAGGAGAGACCTGGAAGGAACAATATAGAGTTCTTTTTCCAGGGTCTGCTGCAAAAATTACCTTGGAAAGACAGGGGTGACCAAACCTGAGAGCATTTGCCACTCACAGGTAGGACTGGGAACTGTCTATAAAGGTCACTAATCAGTCTAAGATGGGTGATAGGTACATTCAAAACATTTAAATCAGCAGGGAATGCACTCTTGCAACAAGGTGTTGATCTCTGTAACAACTCACCTGTGCCATATCTTTACAGCCTGTCTAGCAAGAGGGTACATACCCAAAGCTACCAGTCCACAAAAGATGGTGATAGTACCATGCAACCAGAAGAGAGATTTAAGCAGCTTGAATGGACCAGCACACTCTGGATACACATTACAGCCGACTACTGATGTCAAATACCTTGGTCATATCCTGGACAAGGGACTGACGTGGAAGGCACAGCCGAAGAATGTGATGAGTAAAGCCTACAGGGCTTCTTGCACCTGTAGGGGCATATTTTATAAAATATGGGGTCTGAATCCCAGGGTAATGGATTGGATCTACACCATGGTGATCAGACCCATTCTGACTTATAGTTCCATGGTTTGGTGGCCAAGGGTCAGATACAATGTCAGGATGACACAGATCAATAAGTTACACAGATTAACCTGTCTGGCTATAACAGGGGTGATGAAGATGACCCAAAGAGCTGCAATGGAGGTCCTTCTGGGACTTCCTCCTCTTCAAATGATCGAGACCAAGGACCAGTCAAATATCTACAGACTAATGTGTACCCAACAGTGAAGACCTTGACTAACTTCAGTCACACCAAAAATCTCAAGATATTTAGCAAGAACCCATCCTACAGATGGGGTCTGGCAGGATACTTCCAAGATATGTATACCACAAGTCATTCATGGTCAAGTTACCTGACAAATGTGAATGGCAGAATGGGTTCAACCCATACAACAAAGGGGCCTGGTCTGGTACACAGATTGGTTCAAGACCAATAAAGGCACTGGTGGTGGGGCTTCAGAAGGAGGCACAAGCTTCACTTTTGGGCTCCACATCACATCATTCCAGGCTGGAATATCCATCATTCAGGCTTGTTTGATGGAGAATGTAGAATATGGCTACAAAGGTAGGAACATCTATATTCTTCCCAACAGTCAGGCAGCCATCAAGGCCCTTGACAGTTTCCAGGTAAATTCCAAATTAGTCTGGGACTGCCATCAATCCCTGGCAAAACTTGCAGAATAGAAGGGAATCCAACTGGTATGGGTGCCAGGACACATGGAATTGATGGAAATGAAGAAGCTGATGAATTGCCCAGACCAGGCTGCTCACATCCACTACTGGAATCTGGGCCTGTGGTCGGTACTTCTGCAAAGGTCACCAGGGGGGTGATCAGAGACTGGACAAGCAGGAAACATGAGAAGCATTGGCAGTCCATATGTGGGCAAAGGCATGCTAAGGGATTTATTAAAACTGTTTGCAAAAAGAGCTGGGAAATTGTCCAACCTGAGCAGAAACCAGCTAAGAAAATAGACTGGACTGTAACAGGACAATGTTACTTAAAGGACAACTATTTAAAATGGGGATCGCAAACAGTCCCAAGTGTAAGAGATGCAAGAAGCCACTGGAAATGGCCTCACATGTTTTCTGTGAATATGAGGCTTTGATCACATTAAGATACAGGCACCTGGGTTGTCATTTTTTTAAACCAGGTGACTTTGAAAAGATATCTAAAAAGTGCAGTGAATTGAAGTGAAATGAAGTGTCGTGCAGTGAAGGGGGTTAAATTGGGGTGTACCATGAAGGGTATTTATGGTTGGTGAAGTGAAGTGAGGTCAAGTGCAGTGAAGTGATGTGAAGGTCCTGTTAAAAATGGTGTGCTATACCTGTGGATTAACAACATTAGAAACTTGGTACTGTTGCTTTTCCTATACGCATTTTGTTTTAATTTGTACTGTGGTGGTTTTATATTGTTTTGTAGTGTGTGTATGCGCATGTGGGTGTATGAGTGGGTTTTGTAATGTGTGTGTTTGTGAGGGTTTTGTAATGTGTGGGTGTTTTTAGTAATATGCATACTGTATTTTGACTGAGGTTTTTCTTACCCTGACTAAGGTTTTTCCATGCTTTTTCCTCAGTTGTAAGGCAAATGCCAGGGTAAAACTCGCAAAGACGGGGCACAGCCCGCACTCTTCTACATTAGTTTGTATTTGTGTTGTTCAGTTGTTATTTGTGTTGTTCTATGTATCATTTGTGTGTAAATGTGTACTGCCCCTGGGTGACAACCCAATTGCAGTTAATAAATATATATCACATCATATCAGTCAGCAAGATACTGCACTTTGTTCAAGGTGTAGGACTGCTGAGTGAATGAGCTCAAGGGTTGCACAAAAGATCAATTACGGTCAAAGCACATGAGTCACTCGGTGCCTGCCCTTCTGTATTCTATTCTATAGCCCAGCTCTCCTAAGGGACTAAGTCACAGTTTTCCTCAGTTATACTAGGCAAGTGCCAACATAGTACCTCAAATTAGGCCATGACTGCTTGCATCCACATACATATTCCAGTTCACTACTCACAAACCACACTGTAATTTGATACTACATAGTTCAAGCTACTGAAAGCATTTTAAATACATATCATAAACATGATTTGTTTGAAGCTGAAAGTTGAATTATACTTTGAGAAATGCCATTCTTAGATTCAGTGTGGAAAAAGAGCAGTGCACTGGGACATAGCTACACTGAAAAATAAAATATAATTTTTCTCTTGTAAGTTCAGTTAATATTCTAGCAGATAATGTATTGAATAACCCACACAAACACTCGAGAGACATGGCACATGTCCCAAACTCCATATATGAAAGAAATATGACACATTCAGTACTTACCAACACCCTGACTGCAGTCTGCATCATTTCCAATATTTCCGTCTTCTCATCAGGAGCAAAAAGATTTGGTACCTCCCCTGCATTCAGGATCATGTTAATGTCTTCAACGAATGATTCATCCTTCATTTCAGTGTCACTGAACAAGAACAAAGTCGGCTTTCCCTCTCCACCGACCTTCTTCATAAGAACTTTGAGATCACCCTTCCAGTCCATCTTTCCATAGCCACATCCAATCTCAATCTATGGTTTTAAGTTAAATATAGACAGTTTTAATAGTTATGTATATGGGTGAATTACAAGCATCTGGAAATATGTTTTGTATGATTTTGTTGTGTTTGCTATACTGCTCAGTATGCATACTGATACACACACACACCTTCAGCTGTGAAGCAGTTTCAACCCTCAGTGCCAATTTGGTTATTATCACAGCAGAGATAATATGACTACTCTGCCTTCCATTTGCAAGAAAGAAAAACAGTGTGAAGTAGTTTTTTTTTTTTTTGGCTGAAGTTGTACTTTTTTGGGACTCAAAAGGGCCTATTCTGGAACACTATCAATAGAATGGAGCAATAGCAAACAATAGGGGGATGCTCCAGCACTGGTTGAGAATTGCTACTTGAATTAAATGCTCAGGAAAGTTAATGAATGGTGCTGCATTGTTATATGACAGTGCAGTCTGCACACTGTCATCCACTTCTTGACACTCTCTGGCAGATGAACTTGGAGATGTTAGAGTATCCTCTATGAAGTTCTGATCAGACCCCTCCAAATTATCACATATTTGGACCGTTCAAAGATGCTTTGATACAACACTTTACCAGTGACAAGAAAAGGAAGAGGCAGTGCCTGCACTGTTTGTCAGCCAACCAAAAACGTATTTTCTGAGGGCATAGAAAATCTTATGGCTTGGTGGATTAAGTGTATCGAAAAAAGGTTGATTATGTTGTCAAATGATGCTAGTGTAGAGATTCAAGTATTATTGTAATGTTTTAAAAAATACATTATGGATTATCTTAATATTCTACATCCTCCATGCAACAGATATAAATAAATAAGTTTTAATCAACAAATTTCACTAATCCATACATACAGGGGACTATTCCAACTTGTTTCAGCTATTTCTTATAGCTATCTTCAGGACACACTAATATACAAAGGATATATGAGGAGTTAAAATTTAACTTCCTTAGCAGTAAATAGTAAAATACACTGTAAGTGTACTAATTCTGGGAATTCCTGTGACAGCTTCAGTGCTCAGGATAATGATACAAATCACATTCTATCACAGGCATTAAGAAGATGATGGTATTAATTTTCATAAAGAACTCTTCTGTACAAGACACAGGAATTAAATACCATTAGACAAATATTCAGAAATTTCTGGGGCAAGCTTACTTGAAATAATGTGAAGTCCATCATGCTTGCGGCTAATCTGGCACAACTGTGTCTTCCAGAGCCACCAATGCCAACCATGAGTACATGCCCATTATCTTGCTGTAAGATGCGGCTGATATGTGAGATATGCTCAATGGCAAATTGAAACATAACCAAAGGCATTGGTGTTTGGGACAACAGGTTGTACTCATCTAAATAATAATTCATCTTCTCTGTTAGTAAATTCAAGTCCTTTACCTAAAGAATGAACAGAATAAACTTATTACTTACAGTTGCTAAAAAATAGGACAAGATATATATGCATGTGGTCTGAGGTTCTCACTGCAGAATTGATGAAAAATCAGTCTTCCACATTATGACACTGTGTTGAATGGTAAATGGTTACTGACATTTCAGATGACCAACATACCAAGCAACATGGTGTCATATTCCAGCAGGTCTGGACCTTGAAAACAAAACACAGTTTCTTCTTCTGTGGTTTCTTTTATGATGCCTACAAGAAATGAGACTACATGAAGTAACAATGGTATGATGAACAGTGAACGATGAATTGGAAAAAAAGTAGTCATGGAAAAATCAAGGCACTATCCTTGAATTTTCCTGGATGGACAGAGGCATCCCACACAAAACCTTGGCCATGGTATGGCTCAGGGACTTAGTCACTGACCTCTCACTGCAGATGCCCAGAATTGATGCCATGCCAAAGCATGTGATACTTATGGTGGATAAAGAAGCAATGGCGGAGGTTCTTCTCCAAGTACTTCAGGTTTCCACTGTACATACCATCCCATCAGTGCTCCATATTTTTCATTCATCTATCACTAATGCTATATAGTCTTAAAAATTGACATCATCACTAAATAATACAGTTAAGCATGTAAGAAACTTCAGTCAAGAAGTTGTGCTCTGGACAAGATTTCAAACCAGGCAGGCCCTACACACAAGCCTAAGAGTATTACTACTATACCAAACTATTTCAATGATAAAAAGTAAACTTAAGCAATATAATGACACTTGTCTCAGTTAATTTAAACATTCATATGGTGACAGGACAATGGACGGATGTTTCAAGTTTTATAATTGCAGTGCTGGACAAAAACAAACTACAAACACTTACACTTTTCTTAAATAATGTATGGTTTACATTATGTGGGGACATAAATGACCAAAATAACAGATACAGTGTCCATGCATTGCATGAATATTCCTTTATCTTAGCAAGTGTGTGCAAAATTATAGGGCACAATTAAAAAAAAAAAATTCAAACCAAAATGTTAAATTAACCATTAGGCACCAAAACTAATCCTGGGTGCAATCTGAAGAACACCAGAACTGAAATTACAGGATTTAATTTTTTCATGCCAACACTTACACAGATGCACCAACAAAAAAGGCCCAAGAAACAACTCCATCAAGGCCGTAGAAGTGTGCCAAGACTGGTTGATGCACATGCTGCGTTATTTGGGTTTTCAAACCTCCACCTTGTAAAGCAGCATATGCACCATTCAGAAACGGGTTAATCCCAACACCATTGTTTGGGGATATTAACTAATGAGGAGAAAATGTAAGACAATCTATCTCAAATGAAAGAATTCAAGAAAAATTTTTTAAGATAAATAAAAAATATTGCAAGAACACAGCTCCACTGTACGTCAAGAAGTATTTTCAGAGGCATGAGGCCTGCTTAGAAGCTGAAGGTTGGACCTTTGAGATTCTGTCATATTGTAAGGTGAATGGAACAGCAGGGAAAAAGTGAACTACAAATTCCTAGTGGATACAGGATTCACCTGCAATACATTTCTTGCAAGAGATGCTGTGCTGAGTTAAAGTTACACTCTGCATTACTAGGTGAGCTCTATAAATTATGATGTTCAGTACTTCTGATATCCTCTGTTCTCCATCCACATAATCTATTCCAGGTCCAGAAAGTTTCTTGAGCAGTTTGTTTTCAAACAGTTGAAGATTATGTTCTCTCCTCAAAGTAAAAGACCAAATTTGTTTTTACACACCTATATCATATGTGTTTTATGTATCTGTTTTCCCGAGTTAATGAATGTTGTCTGACAGTACTTCCCATCTTATTGCAGACATCACTTGATCAGGTAACAGGCAATAATATACAGGACATTCAAAAGTCTCCAATTAAAAAAAAATAATAGTGTGACATCAAGTTGTCTTATGTAATCTACTGCTGCTGACAACCACAAAACATATATTACTTCTCAAATCAAACTTCATATATACTTGAAGCTTCACTGTGGTCAGAGCAATTTGTGTATTTTATGAGGGCTGTGGGAACTTCCCACTATAGTCAAAAACAGCTCTTTTACTAAGCCTGACTCAAACGCTGTGTGTCACACCAGCTTTCGCAACCAGAACCACACCACAACTCAGAAATAGCCCTTTCTACACCACTGTGCCGCGAGACAACCGTTAGTACTCTGGTAGTTGCTCGCCCCCTGCTGTGGCATGATATGCTCACCCAATCACAGTGCGACCAGTCAAGCAGTTGCATCCGATAAAAGGCAAGGCTTTCTGAGCACATGGTCATTCAGTTATACATTTATCCGAAAGAAGTGAACAGTCATGTCAGCTGCCGACACCCATCATCGGCTGGTAGCGGTGAGTGCAGATGCTGCACCAAATCATAAAACAGTGCTTCGATGGGTGGAAAGTTTCAGCACTGGGCATGAATCTGTCAAGAAATGGAACAGTCTAAGCCACCTGTCAACAGCCCAGTCATCAGCTTTGCAGCATGTCTTTCACATCATGGAGAACGGCACAAAACCACTGATGAACTGCAACTGGCAACATCTCTGTCATGCAATTATCCACAAAGAGTTAAGGATGAAGAAGGTTTGTGCACACTGGGTTCCAAGGGATCTTACACCCCGCAAAAAAAAAAGAGAACAAAGTGTGCAGAACTGCCAGGAGCTGCTTGCTTTTCACAAGGACCAAGAGGGATTCTTTGCCAGACTGATTACTGGTGATGGACCCTGGTTTCACTGGCAAATTCAGAGGTGAAAAGGCAATCCATGGAGAGGAAACATGATGACAGTCCTTGTCCAAAGAAATTTCAGACAGCACCTTCTGCTGGAAAACAGAGTACCTCAGTAATGCGGGACATGAAGGGCATCCTGTTACTCGAGTAGCTTCCCCAAGGGCAAACAACCAACAGATGTACTGCAATACCCTTAACTAACTAAGATAACTCCGTGGCCTTAGTCCGCGAGCGAACTATACCGACAGAGCGGCCGCCGCCGGTCGGCGAAGTTAGTGCCAACTTTTGCGGGTAGAGGGGTGTCACGTGGTCAGCGCAACGGGTCCCCACGGCCGTTAATCTCTGTTTTCTAGACGTGGAGCCGCTACTTTTTTATTCAAGTAGCTCCTGCAATACCCTTACATGTCTTTATTACAGAATCCAACTAGGAAGTCAAGGAGCATGGG
>Ga0268261_10003452_pt1 | contig 11627 bp, 13 predicted proteins | sample TergutNc150P1_FD_190353 | JGI IMG/M metagenome (GOLD analysis project Ga0268261, IMG submission 190353) | Nasutitermes corniger P1 segment gut microbial community from laboratory colony in Florida, USA - Nc150 P1 (SPAdes) (version 2) | ecosystem: Host-associated > Arthropoda: Insects >... | reverse complement strand
AGTCATCTTAAATTTCATAGATAGATCCATCTGCAAAAGATTTAAAGAACCGTGCTAACCCTATATAATTCCTATATTTATTCGAAGGTTCAATGAAGAATATACGTACCTTAAACGTTTCGGGGTCTTAGAGACGCAACACTAGTAATGGAATCTTCACTTTGTGTCTTGGATGGTGTCTCAGGTTCTTATATACGTCCTATAAAACAGACACGTGACATGTTTTAGGAAATGAGAATCCTTGCTTATATGTATGTGAACTTTGGACACGGAGTAACAAGTAGGAACCCGAAGTATCAAGAATCATATATGTTTAGAGGAATAAAGACCTATGTCTTAGTGTATTAATAAGGAGATTCACTCAATGTAACACATCATTCTCGACTATAGAGGGTAGATATCTGACAGTGTTAGTGGGAAAACTTCCTAGTGACAGGCGAGTGGATAACCGTCTTCATAACAGTATGATGCGTTTAACTTATGTCTAGTAATATTAGTGAATTGTTTTCAGAATTAAAATGGACCATCCTAGATTTTCTATAGACGGAGAAATTAACAGACAGTACAGACGATTTAATGCTGTGGGAACACAGATAACCGTGCGTCTCTTACCCCCATCCGAGGGAGAGGATTCGAACCTTATGTCCCATTTCTTAGCCAGTGTGTCCGATCTGTTTGAGTACGCTTTACAGATTTGTGACGATTCAGATATGGTTGGAATAACAATAAGTAATGAAGTTAATGTAGGTGACAAGGCAATAGGGCTCAGTTTCAGAAGGAAGGATCAGATAACCCCCGATGTAATATGGTCAGTTTTCGGAAAAGTAGCCCAGTCAAATGCTAGGTTTAACGCCTTAAATAAATTGGTTATGACAGTCCATTCTGTAAAAATGCCAATCGGCCACGGCCGAATCACTACTAAGGTTAGACCCCTTGAAAACCTGGTTCATCTGAAACGGAGTATCGTCGAAGTTAAAGCGGAAGAAAATTGTTTGGCTCATGCCCTAATTATCAGCATTGCCAAATTAACTAACGATCCAGATTATAAAGCATTTCGTCAGGAAAGAAAGATACGTCCTATTGTGGATCATTTAACTGCGACGACAGGTATTGATCTATCAAATGGTGGAGGTATATCCGAGTTAATAAGGTTTCAGGAGTATTTCAAAGAGTACAGAATTGTAGTTTTCGGAGGATTACATTGTGAAGATATGTTGGACGGTCAGGTGGAATCCGAAAAGAGAATTAACCTGTTTTATGATGATGTAAAGCATCATTTTCACGTGATTAACAGCGTCACAGGTGCACTTTCTCGATGTTATGTCTGTAAAGGTTGTAATAAAGGGTGTGAAAGCGGCGTGACGCACAAGTGTCAGGAGACGTGCAGTGACTGTATGTCAGTCCCGCCATGTTCATACGCTGATGTTCGAATCCCGTGCGAGTCATGTCATAGACAGTTCAGGAGTCGGGCATGTTTTGACAGGCACAAAAGTAACAAAATAGGAAAAAAGACCTATGTGAAAAGAAGACAAACTGTACCACATGCAACACATTCATAACAGTTAAAAAGCACGAATGTTTCAAACCATTCTGTACGGCATGTAATCAAAACAGAGAGATTGGTCATTTCTGTTTTATGCAGCCGTTAAAGAACGAATTGCCCCACAGTGATGATGTACTGTTTGTGTTCTATGATTTTGAAACTACGCAAGATACAAAATTCTCAGAGAATGCGAACGAACACATTCCCATACTTGTTTGTGTTCAACATTTTTGCTCAGCTTGTGAGATGCAAGATGATATTGAAATTGATTGTGTCCGTTGTGGTAGGAGACGCCATTCATTCTACGACGATCCAGTCGGCGATTTATTATCTTATCTTTGCGAACCTCGACCTTGGTGCAATAGAGTCGTGGCCATAGCACACAACGCCAAGGCTTTCGATTCTCAGTTTATATTGAAAAGAGCTATTCTCCTCAAATGGAACCCCCAACTTATATTAACGGTCTTAAAATTATCAGTATGAAAATGCAACACATTCATTTTCTAGATTCCGTTTCTTACTTGCCCATGCCTTTGCGTAAATTGCCCGAGGCGTTTGGGCTCTCAACGAAAAAAACGTGGTTTCCCCACTATTGGAATACAAAGGCAAATTTGGACTATGTGGGCCCCATACCCGACATTAAGTATTTCGGTGCTGACGAGATGAGTGAAAACGAGAGAAAGGATTTCTTGTCTCGGTATAATGAACAAAAAGACATAGTCTTTGATAACCGGCGCGTGTTGGAACAGTATTGCCAAGATGATGTGACCTTCTTGCGGCAGGCGTGTCAGATATTCAGGCGCGATTTTACAGAGATAGGAAATATCGAGGTTTTCCTCGAGGCAGTGACAGTAGAGTCTGCATGCAATAAAGTGCTTCGCAAGAAATTCCTCAAACCAGAGACCATTGGATTACTCCCGCCCGGAGGTTATACTGCCAATAACAGATATAGCAAGAAAGCCCTAATGTGGCTTTTACATATGGAACAGGAGGACGACTGTCAGATACAGCATGCTAGAAACGGCCGCGAATTCAGACCACCTGAATTAAGCTATTACAGTGTGGACGGTTACTGTGCAGACTCAAACCGTATTTGAATTTCTGGGATGATACCATCATGGTTGCACATGCCAGCCTTTTCGAGACGTGAAAACGTTAGGCGGAGAGACGTTGGCGGAACGTTATGAACAGACCCTGGCGAGAATCGAACTGATAAAGCGGGCAGGCTATCATGTTAAAATTCAATGGGGAAGTAAATTTGTCGAAGCCAAAATTGTGGAGCAGAAACCCGAATTGCTAGTGCATCCCATTGTCAAGCATGCGCCCCTGATCACTCGAGATGCCCTATATGGGGGTCGAACTGAAGCCATGCGGCTCCACTGTAGGATACGGGAGGGCGAAGAATCTGTCCAGTATTGTGACGTAATGAGTCCAAGACACAAAGTGAAGATTCTATAACTAGTGTTGCGTCTCTAAGACACCGAAAAGTTTAAGGTACGTATATTCTTCATTGAACCTTCGAATAAACATAGGAATTATATAGGGTTAGCACGGTTCTTTAAATCTTTTGCAGAGAGATCTATGAAATTTAAGATGACTTCGGCATGCCAGACGATCAGAATCACATCTCTGAAGACGGATAGTTCGTATCCCATTGAACGGGCAGAAAACGTCCAGACTAGATATGGCGAGGCTGTATTATTAACTTTAAAAGAATCGTCGCAGATGTATGTTAAAGTGTTTCTACCGAGACGATACGGGGCTCTGTTTTCAGTAGACGATCTAAAATCTATAAATGAGAAAACTGTATCTCGCTCTCAGATACCGCGGCACCTGCTCCACATCAAATCCATACATTTTAGAGATAGAATAGTGGTAATGTAAACATAATTTAGGAACCTAATCTCTGTGCATATGGCAGTGGGTTTAACATATAGTAATCATCAAGAAACTATTGACATTTTTTGTTTCTTTTTAGTCTGAATCATGTGTCCTACAACAAGTAGAGCAACACCTCGGTCAGATTGATACGTGGCCAACATATATTATTAGGTATCTATTTATCCATGTTCCTAAACCCAGTATTGTCAGAAAATTGAATGCTTTCTTTTATGGAAACGATATTCCTGTATCCATTGCTTCACAGTTGTACAATGCTTATAATGAAAAGTATAATCTTCAGGTAACTGAATATATTTGCGACTTATATTCTCATTGGCAAAGATGTAGGTACAAAATTCATATCAGAATACTATGTCAGGCTCCCTAAGTTTACCCGGATTAATGGAACGGCATTGGAAGAAGTCAAACCAGAGGTAACGGTAATGGACTTCGGTATCGACTGTACAGGTTGCAGCTCGTTGATAAGGAACATGCTCAAAGTTATAAAACATGTGTGAGACATGACGCGTCCGAGTATGGACCATGTACCAGTAATAAAAACAATAAACTAAGTTTTCAACTACTTTATTATTTTTATAATGACTTCTGTCACCTCTCACTCCTCTATCTCCTTAAACTAATTTAACTTAATTCTCGAAAAGTGTTACTTCCTCTTATAAATACAGACACTGGCCATATACTGTTCACAAGAAACAGCATCTTATTAATCTAATTCTAAATGTATGTTCAGCAGAAATTTTCATTCAGAATAAAACAATTTTAAAACAGGTTTCGACTACCTTCTTCGAAGCCTTCTTCATGGTGATTCAAGGGGCTTAACTGCATACACAATGACCCTTGCCCCTGCCATTCCACAGCCAAACAGTACGGTTGCTCTAAAGCTGTCGGATATTAAAAATATTCATTACCAGTCGCTACGGTGTCTTTGGTTAAGAAGTATAGGCCGACAGAGCCTAAAATTTCCTCGGGGCCTAACTACACCATACACAAAAAACATGTTTCGACTACCTTTTCGATGCTTTTTCATGGTGTTTCAAGGGGCTTAACTATTACTACACGGTCTTGGGTATTACGGTAGCTCTAACGCTGTCGTATATTATTAAAAATGTTCATTACCAATCACTACGATGTCTTAGGTTAAAAGTATAGGCGGACAGAGCCTCAAACTGCCTCGGGTGCCTTAACTACACCATACACAAAAACATGTTTCGACTACCTTTTTCGATGCCTTCTTCATGGTGGTTCAAGGGGCTTTAACTATCGCTACACTGTCTTAGGTTAAGGGGTATTACGGTAGCTCTAACGCCGTCGGATATTATTGAAAATATTTATTACCAATCACCACGGTGTCAGGTTAAAAAGTATAGGCGGACAGAGCCTAAAACTGCTTCGGGGCCTAACTACATCATACACAAAAACATGTTTCGACTACTTTTTTCGATGCCTTCATGGTGTTTCAAGGGGCTTAACTGCAGACACAATGACATTTGCCCCTGCCATTCCATCGCCAAAACCGTACGGTGGCGCTATAACGTTGTCGTATATTATTCAAAATATTCATTACCAAGCACTACGTTGGACCTTAACTGCACCGTCACCCCTACACCAATGTTCTAAGTCTATTAAAAAACCATTACCAATAACTACGGTGTCTTACAACAGGAGAGCGGCCGCACACCTGCTGAAATCGTGGGTACGAATCCCACCGTGGGCTTGGATATTTGTCTGTTGTGAGTGTCGTGTGTTGTCAGAGGTCTCTGCGACGAGGTGATCACTCGTCCAGAGGAGTCCTACAGACTGTGGTGCGTCGTGTGTGATCTAGGAGATGTATAAATAAAGAATATATATATATCTCATTCATCCGCGATCCTATTCAATTTCTTCCCGCACATATTTAAATCCAACATTTTTCAAATATCCCGCTCATATTTGAATTCAAACTTTCAAATCTACCGCCTCTTTCTAATCCTTTCATCCGCGATACGCCAACTCCATCACCGAACTCTATCCTATACTTCATTTCCTTCAACAGATGGCCATACTCATACCTCCTATCTTTCCTCAACAGAGGGCCTTACCGTCGCTTCCCCTACTCACTTCCCCTACACACTAACCTATTTTACACTCCACACAACCAACACGGCTGCCAGTCTCGCAGAGCCTAGTATGGGAGCAGCGCGCAGCGCTGCCCTCTCTCTCTTTTGGGGGAGAGGCCCCCCTAAATTCCTAACGGCGGGCCTTTCCAAACCCCTCCCCTTCCCCCACCCAAAAATACATAAGGCGGGGGCCCTATACCTATCCTCACCGCGGCTCTCGCTAGTCCTAGTCCGCCCATGCGCAATTGCCACCGGGGCCAAAACTAAAAAACAGGTAACTGACTCCGGCGGGGCCCACTTTTGGGGGTGCTTTTCTGCACCCCATTCTTTTTTTGGGCCCGGGAAATTGCCCATCGGCGGGCTAGGGCTAGCCCCTTACTGCAGTCGAAGGCCCGCCGGCACATGCAACGGAAGCACTCCCGACGACCGCCATCTTAAATATACCAATCTATGCGGCGGCAATCCTAACATGACGTCAACCACATACATATGATTAAAACGCAACCATTACCAATCAATACATCCCCAAATACCTACCTATACGTTGGCAAGGACGTCTAGAACCTTTGGAGCAGGGGGCATGGTGGTACCCTGACAAAATACCTAAGAAAAAGTCGAAAGCCCAAGTGTGACTGAACGCCCCGCACATATTTAAATCCTACATTTTTCAAATATCCCGCTCATATTACATTCAAACTTTCAAATCTCCAGCCTCTTTCAAATCCTTTCATCCACGATACACCAACTCCATCACGGAACTCTATGCAATCCTACATTTCAAATATCCCGCTCATATTTAAATTCAAACTTTCCAATCTACCGCCTCTTTCTAATCCTTTCATCCGCGATACACCAACTCCATCACCAAACTCTATCCTATACTTCATTTCCTTCAACAGATGGCCATACTCATACCTCCTATCTTTCCTCAACATAGGGCCTTACCGTCGCTTCCCCTAATCACTTCCCCTACACACACTAACCTATTTCACACTCCACACAAACAACACGGCTGCCAGTCTCCCAGAGACTAGGCTGGCGGCAGCGCGCAGCGCAGCCCTCTCTCTCTTTTGGGGAGAGGCCCGCCCTATAATACGTACGGCGGAGGGCCTTTCCAATCCCCTCCCACGCCCAAAAATACATATGGCGGGCCCCTATATCCTTACATTCCTACTATACCAATCCTCACGGAGACACATCCCTTGTCCGCCACAAATGGGCAACCCTTCAGGGCCCACTTTTTGGGAAGGTGCTCTTATGCACCCCTATTCTTTTGGGGCCCGGGGGAATTGCCCATCGGCGGACCTGGACTAGGCCCTTACTACTGACCGCAATTTTATATATACCAATCTATACCGCGGCAATCCTAACATGACGTCAACCACATACATATGTGATTAAAACGCATCCATTACCATTCAACTACATCGTCAAATACCTACCAATACATAGGCCAAGACGACCGGAACCTTGGGAGAAGGGGGCATGGTGGCACCCTGACAAAATACCTAGGAATGTAATCACGTGTACACGGCGTGACACCCCACCCGCCTCCTGCGCCGACCAATAAGCTTCCGCTATCTTCTATCTCTCTCTCCACGCGCCTAACCGCACATGTAGTTGCATAAGCCGGTCAGTCCAAGGCCGGCCGCCGACAGCAGCTGAAGCACTCCTCACCGCCGCCATCTTAAAGATACCACTCTATACGGCGGCACAACTAACGTGACGCCAACCACATGATTAAAAACACATCCGCATCCATTACCAATCAACACCAACGTCGAATACCTACCAATACATAGGCCAACACGGCCGGAACCTTAGGTGTATGGGGATATGGTGGCACCCTAACAAAATCCCTAGGAAAAAGTCGAAAGCCCAAGACCGACTATCCGGCCCCCTTTACTACTGTCAAGCATTTATCACGGACATGATATGAATATCCACTGCACGTGTCACAGAAAACCATCTCTCGCGTACTGACACATACCAGAAGGGCTCAACTAAACTCTCACTTTCGAGTAATCTTCACCTTTGACGACTTCCTTATACTGTTAAAATTTATGGTGACGTTGCTGAGCGGATGACTAAATGACAAACTGCATAATCTGAGAAAAACCGGTCTATGTGCCATAACCACCACCACACCACACAAACTGACCAAGAACACAGCCGGGCCTTTGCGTTGAAAAGCAGGCAAGTAACGGCATGAGTTTTGATACTTTACTGTTTCTGGCGGCACAGGAATCAGAAAATAGCCACAGTTTTTTAACATTTGGTGACACACAAAGGGAACATTTTACATGTACCCTTCTTTTTTAAGAACTTACAATAGTTTCTGGAGGGAGGGGGGATTCGTTACCATCTCGAAACTTACGTATTACAAAAGCAGAAGGCACTGCTGCTCGTAGTGCGTATCATTAACGGTTTACGGGGAACATATGTGATTGGGCTAGAACCTGTGACACACCGGTTACTTCTTCATTTACGTAAATACTAGCTGCCATAAAATATATTACTCTCAACTTAGAAATTAACTATCTTTTCGGCCTTCAGTTTCACAAACTTCAGTTTCTTCCAGAATCTTGCAGTTCCCATATCCCCCATAACAGTGACCAAAATTATAGTTAAACGTTCTGTTAAATAATGTTAAGATAATTATATTTCACTTACGGATTCAACTTCGCACTTCAGATTGTGCACTCTTGCACAGTCTTGTATTGAAACACATTTCTAACTTACACGTTTGACGTAATATTTGCTACAGTTTATCTCACCCAACAGCAGAACCATCTTTCTCCTCAAAAAATACCAAAACTCGTTAATTAATTTACACCAAATTCAGTACCTAAAACATCCGGCGTGCAGAGACCGCAGGACAGGTGTTTAGGCACTGCGTGAAGAAAACACGTGCAACAAGTATCCCTATTTCCTGAGAAGTACCAGTTTTTATTCAATTAACCAAATATTCTTTCAATGCTACAAACACATAACACCTTTCATTTTAGCACGAGTCGACTCAGCTGTACTTGTAGTGATGTCTAGCAAGCCAGTGGCCCCAAACTGATAATTAGTATCCCTTTGAACCTCATGTTTCAATTCATTGTATGACATTTTGAATATTCTTCTACAGGTGTTACTAGCTTTTGTAGAATGGATCGTTGGAACATCATTTGGCATGTCCCTAGGACATTCTGCAGTCCTCTTGCCTCAACTCCAGTCGGAAAACAGCACCTTTCCGATCGACAGGGACACAGCATCATGGATTAGTAAATATCAGCAACAGTTACTAATTACTAAGTGAGGTTTTGTGTTCTCGCGTGATAAACTTGAAGATTACAGACTTCTGAAGTGTGGCGCCACAAGAATACATAGCTATATGTCTCAGAAACCTTTTTTACTAATTATTAAATGTGTCAAATTTGGGCGATAGAGTTCCGGTAGCTACCTATCTGCAGGGTCAGCACCCACATATCTTCGGCTTCAGCGATCGATACGAAAACTTTACCTTACATCACTACTATGAGGAAACATCGCAAAGATCTTTAAACCAATTAATCTTCTTATATCAGGCTTTAGCCCTACAACCGTGTCAGTAATTCTCAAGGTATAATTATTCCAATACGATCCACGTCTAGTGCGATGTAGTGTCAGAGGGAAAATAGTTTCCGATGTTTCAAAAGTTTCTAGTTCCTTAATTCTCAGAGTCAGAGAGGGGCACTACAAAACTCCGAAACATCAGAATCGACGACACTGCGTCACATCTTACAAAACATATATTCAACAACACCCCTTAACATTAAATTTACTTTTTATACCGTTCAAAAATAAAGCCATTTATACAGATATCTAGCCTCAAGCTTCACGACGAACGAATTCAGTCCCAGATTAGCAGCCGCCTTAGGTGGCTGAAGGGTGAATAAACAAACGTTTCATGAACCAGCTCTTTTCTCGTCAGCGGGAAATTCTATTCTGACGACAAGAATATATATTGTTCTCCAAATGTTGGTTTATTCAACGCTCAACCGCCAGATGCGGCTGGAAAACTGTGAGGGTTTTACATGATTTATACAGTGTCCCCAAAATGAGTACGCAATGAATTTCAGAATTAATATAAATTAAGTACATAAGGTTGGTAAAACTTACTTCCCTTTCAAGTCTTGTAGGTCGAATGCCCCAGAAAATGTATATACATGTTCACTACCTGAATTAGAAACACAGTAACAAGTGCTAGGAAGTTAATGAATCAGCGAATCTACTGCGGGTGTTAAAAGTAACCAACGTCTGCTCTCAACAGCTGACAGCGATGAGCACCTGAGTAAAAAGCGGCCGACAAAATCCACGTTGTGACGGGGTTCTTGAAGTGCTGGAGGCGTGGTTATAAATTCACGTGTCAAACGTCTTGGAACTTTCAATCATTTTCTCGAAATTCCGGTACCACGTAAAAATCAATTTGAGTTCCTCGAAATTCAATCAACCCTCCGCCATTCTCAGCACCTGAATCATTAAACATCTTACTGTGGTGAACTCTGTTACATACAAAGACACAGGCCACACTAGCGTCCACTAGTAAATAGAATACGTGGTGATCGGTAAGAGTTGGAACTTCCTGCATTATTATTCTTATTACTAAATAATATAATTTTAACACATGTTAGAACTCTCATTCAAAAAAATCATTTTACGTGCATGGCTTAATTTTGCTGCTTACTGCATGGTCATTATTTGTTACACTGTAACTCAGTATCCATCCGACTGCCACCCTCTGCATTTCACAAATACACAGTATGTGTAACAATAGCTGCAGAAAGCGTTACTATAAAAGCTATTCGTTTAGGGAAAACCGCAAAATTAAATTTTGAGTATTTTTGCCACTTGCACATTTTCGAGCCAAGTCAAATTCTTGTCCCGTTAGGAACGCAAAGCTCTTAACAGTCACTGATCTTTAATCACTAGTAGTTAGTAACTAAATGTATCACGTGAGGCAGACATACCACTGACACTGACAGTGTGTCAGTACCTCCAATGATAATTGTACAATTTAAGGTAACACGCTTCTGCAGTAAACACAAATTTCCTGCTGCATTTTGTAAACAGTTAAAACACCGTGTTTTCACATTTTCTTTTGAGTTGGGATAAAAAAATTAAAAACAAAGGCCGGGATACTTAGGAACACATAGCAGGGCGCAGGAAATGCTCACAATTTTGACCAGTCGCGCTATTAATAAGACAGCGTAAATAGCATTAGGCCCACTGAAATTAAACACTCATTACAAATTATAATATACAGATAATAAAAGGAATTATAATAACGAGAAGATTAGAAGTAAAAAAGAAGACTCGATGTCAGTCACTCATAACATCCAAGGTTTCTAATTTAAACATCTGTACCTCGTCCTTCGCAGCCTACACAACTGCCTCTCCTCCTTTGCCTTCCTGTTAGTGACAAGCTCATTGATAACGTATCTTCTTCTTTCTTCAACCGGGAGAAAGTCACAATGTTCTTTCGCTTTGTCACAAATTTCTTGCTTTTTAGACTTGGAAAAACCAGGGACATTGGTTTTCCCGAAAATAATTTTGAAGGGCACCGGCAGGGAGCCTGTAACAAACTGTACCCGGATAACCGGGACCATTATACCGTAACTCCCAGTCTCAGACAACTGTCATTACATAAAATTTAAAAGTCACAGTAGTGACCTATGTTATCAAGGAAAAAAGCGATCTCCTCTTCCCTTCACACTGTCAGTGTACCAGGTTACATAAAACTGCAAGACGCGACACATCCTCGTAAATAGTGAAGCTATCCTACAAACCTGGGTTAGCTTAACACCAGAAAATTTGTATGTGAATATTTCCTGGCCTGTATCATTTAGTTCAAGCCCACCGGGTATATTATCGTCTGGAGTTAAGTGTACTCCTTCTGCTCCCTCTTTGTGGAACATTATTGCTATGTGATTTCAGGTATCGTGCCAGATACAAAGCAAGAACACTCAGCCCCAGTGTAACTTCAGATTATAAAGTATCTTGTAGTTCTAAAACAAAGTAATAGACTTGAAGGAATTCTTACCTATATATATATATATATA
>Ga0268261_10003451_pt1 | contig 11627 bp, 5 predicted proteins | sample TergutNc150P1_FD_190353 | JGI IMG/M metagenome (GOLD analysis project Ga0268261, IMG submission 190353) | Nasutitermes corniger P1 segment gut microbial community from laboratory colony in Florida, USA - Nc150 P1 (SPAdes) (version 2) | ecosystem: Host-associated > Arthropoda: Insects > Digestive... | reverse complement strand
TCTAGAAACATCAAGAATGGGTGCTCCATATATATATGACATTAGTAGCCTAAAGGTTAATAATTTAACCCTTATCCTGCTAACGTGGAGAAAATGGTGAGCTCCTAATAATGCCAGCAAATAGCAGATGGGATTTAATTCAGGCTTTTAAGGGTTAATGTTGCCGGCAACAACAAACAGCTTTCATGTAAAGTGCTCAATATTTTTGTCAAATTTTCACAAAATTTGGACTTTATTGATGGATTTTCATTAAAGTGTCAATATCGAATTTCAAGGAAATTCATCCAGTGGGAATCGTTTTGATATAAGTGCGTTGAGACGGACAGGGAGGCGAAAACTTCGAAATTAATAGGCTCTTTACGCGACCATTTTAAGGTGAACAACAGAGAGTAGGAAATGTGTCATTGGATTTAAACACTTCAGTAATGACATCGATATCTAAATTCCGAATATAAAAAACTGTAGTCGCTTCCACCAAGACGAAGCCCTTACTTAGATCTGAACATGTGACATAACGGACATGGTCAAAACCATTCCATCTGAGTTGCAACTCAACTGTCGGTAGCAAGGAGTGAACACGTTAGACTGCTTCATGCAGTGTTAACTTCGCCTGATTCCTTCACTAAATAACAGCAGGCTGGGTCCTGGCGATATGGGATGCACCGTAGCACATCTGCACCGGGCTTTAAAAGTAAGACAAGAGAGTTTGCAAATTGTGCCACGCTGTGGTAAAGTAGCGTGACCGGCTGGCAGTGCCAGACTGCAACTATAGGCAGTTCACTGAAGTGACATGTCTAGTGACAAGGCCACCGCTCTGTTGTTCCTGTGGGTCGTGGGAAAATATATCAGGCTGGTACCTGCCTGGTCCCGTCTGTTAATGAAATGAATCATGTGCTTCTTTGAGCACCCGCCCTTGGTATGCTCAAGTCGAGGTCTTCAACCAAGACAAGAAATCGTTATCGTAAACGAAAGCCCCAGATATAATAAAAGGTGTCTGTTATTGAGCCCAACGATGCAAACACAGGAATTGCTAAACAGACTGAGAAACGTCGAATTGCGCTTCGCTCAATTCCTCGCCCCTACTCAGGTCTTGACTTGATCCTGTCTGTATGTTACTGTAAAAAACTCAAGGTCGAAAAATGAAATATTTATCATTCAGTGGTTGTTTAACGTACCACTAGGTTTAACATTAAGTCTGCTGTCACACAGAGCGGTACTTGCGATAAAGATTTCGCTGCGATGACGATACGAAAGATTCGGCACAACATGGTCCTCCACACTGGACGAAATGCACGCTGAAACAATATCTGAGTACTCATTAAAGCATGCCAACGTTACGTTTAAGCCAGTTACGTAGCCTATGATTCCGGTATTCAGTAAATCAAACAAAAAATACACGGCATATAGGAATATCCCTGATGGTTTATATTATACAGTGTATTTGCTGGTTGAAATATTAAATATTTTAATCATAAATACAAGGGAATGTGCCACAGTATCTTACCTCGCACATTAAATAGTTTAAGAGTGTTTTTCCACACTAGGTCAGCTTTGTCCTTCCTTGCATAACAACCACGACCTTTACAGCCATGTACAATGGAGAGTTCCACAACAAGTTCCGCAAGTTCAATATACAGTAGAGTCTCATTTTACGACGGAGTTACGTACTCGAATATTTGGTCGTAAAATGAATCGTCGTAAAACGAGGACAATTTATATGGTTTAAATTGAGATAAGTTTATTGGCCAAACAAATTAGTCAATTTTATAATTTACAATATTTCTTTACATTATGACATACAATTTTAATTTAATGAATTAGGTATATAGAAAATTATACAGAAAATTGAAACAATATCAATCAAGTCACTTTTTATTTTGCTGAAGAAAGCCCAGGCCGTGGTTCAGAAGACATCAAGAAAGAACGAAACGTCAACTGTTTTGATTTTTCCTTCTTTTCTTGCTGGATTTCATAATAAGGGTGTAACATGGCTCTTATGCTCTTTTTTACCGTAGAGGTGTGTTCCCAGTCGGGGTCGATATCGCATAAATTTCAGCTGCTATATCTATAGCGGAAAAAATATCAGTAAGTTTCTTCGTCTGCATTGCTTTGGTTTCACGATCATCCTCATCTTCGTCTTCCTTCTGCTGTTCAGTCAGTTGTTGAGCCAAGTCATGAAGTTCTTCATTCGACACTGGCTGGAAGTGACTTTCTAAAACTTCAGTGATGCCCACGGGATTAACATTGTCAAGACCAACTTCTGCTATTTTTCCTTATCTCTTTGATCAGCATATCCAGATTGTCGCAATTTGTAACATAATTCTCGTTGCTAGGCCAAATTAGCACGTTTCCCGTCAGCTTCCATTTTTTTATCAATAACATTTTATTCTCTAAAGTTACAGTCTTCCTTGTTCTTTTCACTCTTTTTTGCATAAGAGGACAATCTGTCTTTTTGATGGACGTCGTGGGTGGAAAAAAATACAGTCAACTTAAAAGAACTGCACTAAAATAGAAAAATAAGAAACGCACGCACACCGGAAAAGGGCTAGAAGCGCACTTAGTACAGAAAGGACGCTTGAGTTGCGACAGTGATGCACCACAAGCCGTGAGTGCTCCGTCCGACTCGATAAGGGTCGTAAAAGTGAATCGTCGTAAAACGAGACCCTTGTACTTACATACCCTAACACAGCAGTCTCTAGTCCGTGATACTTCGCCGTCTCTGACTCTGTGGCGATACGTTTGCGACTGAGCGCCAGACGACACAGCATGCTGAGTCGTTACCGTATCGTATCGGACCGTCGTGAAGGAATCGTTGTCGTGTCGTCTTTAGTGTAAGAGGTCCCATTTGGAACAAAGGGTGGAGTCGTATCATGAGCTAATCCTATCGAACCATTATCGACATTGTATCTTAAATATTGTTTAGTGTACGAACTCCATAAAGCTTTCTACATTCTGCCCACGAAGTGCATTTACGTATTTGTATGGTTCTCAGGGGAAAAAATGTTATTTCGCTGTAATTCTGTGCCGAAATATACATTACCGTGGGCTTCAAAATTCTAAACACGCAGACTGAAAGAATCTAAAACGTACGAATATTTATGCCGTTATGTAAAATTGCAGTTTAATGACATACGTATTTATAGACATGTACCTCTATAAATTCAGATGGGAAGAGTGTTTATTTAATTGTTGCTCAGAATAAGACAGATCTGCAGTGATGACATGTGTTCAAAATTTGGTATGAGGTATGTGTTCCAATTTTATCAAAATCTCTCTGAAATACTTTCCCTTCGTTAAATATTTAATGAGTTAATTTTAGAGATACGTGCAGACATTCATGTTGGTTTCCATGTGGATTGTCCGATATTTTTGTTCGATTTTAAATAAATTGGAATATGTCAACAAAAGTTTGTAAAACTCTGCAGTATAAAGTTTCAAAAAACCTTCACCGTTTGTCGGGTTCTTTCAAGTAAATGGACGAACATACGGAAGCGTCTTAATAGGCGTTCCGATGGTCTGTGAACACTATTAGAAATAAAAATGAAAGAATCTCTAAATGCAGCCATAATGGCAAGCAGGCACTAAAGACACATACATAGCCAAATTAGAGATAGAATGAATTAAAGATATCTCAGGCGAAGGAAAGAGTTCAACAAAATTTCGGCTCAAGTACATGGATTTTACACATAATATCCGTGTTTCTCCGTTACTTGAACCACCACAAGCACTTCGTAAATATGTATCCCCTTCCAATAACAAACTATTGCTGGCGGTGTAGAAGATCTGTCGCCATGGAAACAGCAGGTCATTTTGTGAAGCTTGCAGACATAAAAGGAAATTCCTGTGCACAGTAAATGTCAACGGACTGATCTCGGCAGTTGAATTTAGAGATATTCATGAGTCCTCAGGGCACCTGCCGATTGCTTCTCGAGTCGCGTAGATAAAACATTCATCCTTACAATCCCGCGGGCCTCTAGTTCGAAAGGATTTTCAGACGTCTGCTGCGAAGAGAATGAAACTGTCACAGTGCGAACTTAGGGCTTTAAAGCAGACGTGCTATGTGCAACGTGTTTTGAATACACGGTGTATTTACGAGTTTTATATAACTCTGCTGGAAGAAACGGCGATAATTTTCCTTAACAGAATTAAAACATTTTTCCTGGTAACAGGGAAGCATTGCATTAGTTGTTAGGAATTAATGTTTGTTTAATAAATAGCCAAATACCCTCTGACACAGTTGAGATCTTAATGTGCCATGTAAACTGATAATACCATAAATTAGATATTTCTAAAATGATAAAAATAAAGAAATCAAGCACAACAGCAAAATAAATTTGAAATCGGTTTTAAGAGACAGGGCTTATATCAAATGGTTAGATAGGGACAAGTCACAGAAGGACGAAAATAAGGGCCAGTTAGAAATAAGGTATTTTCAAGTAATTTCAGTACGGAAGTCCGAAATCCTTTTCCGGTAAATGCAGTGCATTTCATGTCGTCAGGAGAAAACCAAACCGGGTCGTTTTCCGGTTATCACCTTAAGGCGCTTGTTAAGTTCCTACATAATATTTTTAACGCCGGGCTGAGCATCCCAGGGCGGGCGGCTTCGTCTGTCGCTGTGCAGCAATCAATGTCTTCCTCTCTACAGCACAAAAAAAGAAAGAAAAAAATTTGTACCAAGCCGTGCGGAAGATGTTTGCGTTTCCATTTAGGAAGTATAATTATAATTAGATGGTCTAGTTACAGGTATGTAGTACTGTTTCTCCTTAATTATATTTAGTATGCTGTTGCAGGATTTTTGGATTTATATATTGATCAAATGTGGGATACATAAGAATTTTTTCAAAAACTTCATGTGTTTGGCATTCACTATGAAAGTAAGCGCTGACCAGAATATTTCTACATCAAAATACGGATATCATATAAACTTACTTTAATACATATATGATACTGCGTTCGGCTAGTTTGTAATCTGCAGTGGTTAATACTATTTTCAAGGAAGACCACGTTCGGCGAGACGGAAACTCTTTACATTTTTATATGGTAGAAGTGAATAAAGAACAAATTCCGCAAATATGTCATGAACGAAATTTCATCATTGCAAATGCATCACTGTGGTCTTATCTTTATCCATATTGTTGTGACAATAAACAACAACAATAAGGAACAAAACCGTCAGTCACAATTAAGAATATTTATTATATTTACAGGACTTTCATTACAATATGTTTTGGCCAGTACAGGTCATCGCCAGGTAACACAGAATAACGAAAATACTGAGATGGATTAATATAAATCTGGGTACGTTATGTTGTTTTGATGAAGTATAAACATAACTTATACATATACATATTAATATATATACAAAATATATGTTATATATAATATATATAATTACAAGAGTGTTGTAGAGACGGACAGTCATAAGTTACAAAAGTAAGTGGGAATACTATCTGGGATATATATATATATATATATATATTCCCACTTATTTTTATAACTTATGGCCGTCCTTCTCTACAGCCCTCTTATATTAACACCTGCACTGTAAAATGATATCTCGTTTAAATATTAAAAACTTGTAGTTCTTTGTGCTTTTTGTTATTCTATATTACCTGTAGATGGCCTATTGCGGCCGAAATATGTTTTAACAAAATTTATGTATATATAATAAATATTCGTATTTGTGAGTAAGATTCATGTACTTTGTTATTTTATCAATGTGGCTTTACAATTGGATGTGACTTTAAATACGTTCTGAAAGCAATGTCGCCGAAATCACAATTTGCTTCCAGAAATAATCTCATTGATTGCATAAAGACTTTAAATTTCAAGGCACAGTTTATAAGCCTGTAACAACTTGTTCAAGCAAGAAACCTATGTTATCAACAATCATTCTTTTAAAAAGTCGGATTTTTTTTTTTTTTTTTTTTTTTTTTTAGCAAAACACATTTTATTTGCGACTGTCGGGGAAATTGGAATTATGCAGGAATGCTGAGAGTCAGATATAAGGATGTTCTGTGTAGAGAGCGACAAAAATATCGGGGAGCATTCACATCACTTCCTAAGCCAATAACCACTTATATCAAAGGTTCACAGATTTCGGGTGCTAGGTCTCCGTAGCGACAAAAGTTGGCGCCCTAATATCTATTTGTTTGGTACACTCCGCTGTGTTTATTAATACAACATTAAAATAACAGATCTGCTCCTTTTCCGTCGCGATGATTAATCAATTCATACTGATAACACCTGTGTCATTGGCGTTTTGAATCTACTTAGTTAAATTGTGTACGGTGGCGCCTGAGTATTTGTGCATCCTGAATATGGAGCTTGCTCCATATCACCAGTCTGGCGCCTCGAATTTGGAGTTGGCTGTTAGATTTTTGGAAAATTTATGAACGCGTGCCTTATACAGGAGAGACAGCATTGACTTCTTCGGTTGAAAAATCATAAAGTTAAAACGAGAAAAATTTTAAAAATATACTATGTTCAACCTATCTAACCAAATTTTTTATGAAACGTTTGTTACATAGCTTGAATTTGACATCATGCATGGTGCATACAGTGTTTAGATTGTATGTTTTTCGTTCTGTACCTTGCCGATAACCAATTATCAAACTCAACAAAAAAATGCACAATATTCTCCCTTAGATATTTATATTATAACACTGAGTATTCCTACACGTTTCGATCCACAATGGATCATTATCGTGGACGATATATCAAATAATATTGAATAAAACTTCTTTATCTCTTTTACACATAATTAAGATCTTGTGCGTGGTGTACAAGGGTCCAGTAGTAAAATGTAGACAGTTTTTGTAGAATAGTTTTGTACGTAAATCAAATAGAATTATGATATTCAGTATATCCAGGACAGCTTACGTACTTAACGACACAGTACGTAAATTGTCCAGGAGATACTGTATACCTAGACCCCATTTCACTTATGCACATAACTATGCTGAAAGTAACTGTCTGCCTTTTACTATTTGACTCTTTTACACCACTCACAAGATGTTAGTTTTGTGTAAAAATGACTAATTAAATTCCATGCGATATTATTAGGTACTTGATCCCTGATGTTTAGGTCGTATACGTTCAAATCCGAAGTACGTGTGTATGTTTCGTGACTATGCCAGTTTTTACTGTGAGGAGTTGTTAGCACCTTGCCCATCCCCCAAGCTAGAGGACCATCCATTGTTGACTGTCGGCGACTGCTTATTCAAAATATTCGTAGTTACCCTCCGTATTAGAAGCCGTTCCTTCTTCCGCAACCCAAGGACGCGCCGTGCCATGGTGACAGGGATCCACTTATCAGCTATGGAGAACTTAAATGATAGCGAAGACATCAAGAGGGCTTGGGAGAACATTAAGAAGAATATCAAAACATCAGCTTAAAGGCAGTCTAGGTCTGTAGGAATTGAAGCAACATAACCCCTGGTTTGATGAAGAATGATTGCGTTTTTAGATCAAAGATTAAGCAGGCTAAAATGCAGTAGTTACAACATCCAAACCTAAGCAATGTAGATAATCTAAATAATGTAAGATGTGAAAATAGTAGGCATTTCAGGAAAAAAAATAAGGAATATCTGAAAACTAAAATTGATTAACTTGAAACTAACATTAATTAAAAAAATATCAGAGTTATAGAGGGGCATCAGTGGCTTTAAGAAGGGTTACCAGCCTAGAACTAATGCAGTCAAGGACGGGATGATGATTTGGTTTCAGATTCCAACAATATTTTGGTTCGGTGGAAGAACCATTTCTCTCGGCTCTTGAATGCACGTTGGGTTAATGATGATAGGCAGACAGAAATACATACAACAGAGCCACTAGTGCCTGAGCCGAGTGCCTTTGAGTTTGCGATGGCTATTGAAAAGCTAAAAGACGCAAATCGCCAGTTATTGATCAAATCCCAGCAGAACTGATTAAAGCAGGGGTTAGAACAATTCGCTCTAAAATCCATAAATTTATTTATTCTATTTGGAATAAGGAGGAATTGCCTGAGGAGTGGAAGGAGTCGATCATTGTACCTATCTACAAGAAGGGTGATAAAAGAGACTGTAGTAATTATAGACGCATGTCAATTTTGTCAACTACGTACAAAATTTTATCCAACTTCATGCTGTCAAAGTTAACTCCATATGCACAGGAAATTATAGGAAATCGTCAGTGTGGATTTCGACGCAACAGGTCAACTGCTGATCATATATTCCTCATTCGTTCAATACTTGAGAAAAAATGGAAATACAATGAAGCAATGCATTAGCTATTTATAGAATTCAGTTAGAAGAGAGGTCTTGTACAATATTCTCATTGTGTTGGTACCCCCACGAAACCGTAAAGGTAAATAAAAATATTCCTGAATGAAACCTATAGCAGAGTCCGGGTAGGCAAGCATTTGTCTGACCTATTTCCTATTAAGAATGGTTTGTAACAAGGAGATTCTTTATCGCCATTGCTTTTCAACTTTGCTTTAAGAGTACGTCATGACGAAAGTCCAGGTAAATCAGGATGGCTAGAAATTAAGTATTAAACATCAGCTTCTAGTTCATACTGATGATTTTAATATATTGGGCAGAAGCGTACACTCTATAATGAAAAATACAGAAGCGTTAGTAGCTGCTAGTAAGGAGACTGGACTAGAAGTACATGCTGATAAGTTTAGGTATACGCTTATGTCTCCAGATCAGAATACGTGACGTAGGTGGAGTATAAAGATTGATAATAATTCCTTTGAAAGTGTGGAAGAGTTCAAATATTTGGGAACAACATCAGGGAATCACAATTCTATTCAGAGAGCAGATTGAAGTCTGGGAACGCTTGCTGTCATTCGGTGCGGAATCTTTTGTCTTACAGTTTGCTATCCAAAAATGTAAAGATTAAGATATACAAAATTATAATTTTGTCTTTTATTTTGTTTGGATGTGAAACTTGATCGCTTATATTGATGGAGGAACGTAGGCTGAGGGTGACTGTGAGTAGAGTCTTGAGGAGAATATTTGGAACTAAGAGGGACGAGGTAACAGGGAGTGAAGAAAACTTATAATGAGGAGCTTAATGAGCTATACTACTCGCCCAATACTCTATGGGTGATCAAATCGAGAAGAATTAGATGGGCGTAATATGTAGCACGTGTGATGGAGAGGAGAGTTTTGTATAGGCTTTTAGTAAGAAAGTTGAGGGAAAAGACCACGTAGAAGACAGAGGCGTAGATTGGAAAATAATATTAAGAGATGGATCTTCAGGCAGTGGGATGTGGGGGCATGGACTGGATCGATGTGGCTCAGGATAGGGGCAGGAGGCGGGCGTTTGTGAATGCTGTAATGAATTTCAAGTTCCATAAAATTCGGGGAATTTCTTGAATAGGTGAGAACCGGTTAGCTTCTTAAGAAAAACTCTGCTCCATGGAGAAAGTAAGTCAGTACTTCTTGCCTGATGATGATCTCTTGTGGACTGAAACATGTAGGAATACCCAGTGTTGTAATATAATATAAATATCTAAGGTAGAATATTGTAGATTTTGTTGGCTGAGTGCTGTGAATTGGAAGATTAGACATTACAATACCTATAGTGCCCTGCAATATTAAGAAAGAAACATATCGTTGTGTTACCCCCACCCTAAAAAATGAAGCTATTAAGAAAACAGACACATAAGCTGACGTCAGTCTATATTCATTATAGACCCAAAAATATAAAGTCTTATTTTGGTATAAGAAGATGTTTTAAAACAAGCCTCTTCAGATAAACAAAATTCACGTACCGTATTCGCTTTTAAATAGAGCTCATACAGTATCAGTTGCCAAAGTACGTATATATGTATATAAAGATTCTATATTCACAGATGAAAGTGGCGTCGCCAGCATTTTTGTGATTTAATTATTCCGTTGAAACTTTAATACTCACGCAACAAAATGTCGAACACGAAATCCTGTTGCAAAACCCAAGACCATCCTCCACAAAATTGTATAAAACAATCAAATTAACTTTGACACAAAGGAACACATTTAATTGACTCTGTCGTAATTCAAATGAAGCCACAGAGTCTGTTTAACGTGATTGTAGTTGTAAAATACTCTAATTCCACATTCTATTCAGAATTTTTGACAGTTTGTAGTCGTAGATGGGGAGATATGTAAAGCCGTAATGGAAGGGTCGTCACGCGGTTTTACGTAAACGGAACGTCCTCCAAGAAGATTATTTGTCATTAATTAAAATATTTTAGTGTACGTGAATGAATGAATGACCTTATATCTCTCAAGGAGTTAAGTAGTGCGATAAATATAAAATACTTTGCATGATCCATACACATATATGTTTGGACTACCCACTCTACACGTGTGGATGCGACTCTGAAGTGGTCTACTTTGTAAGACTTTCCTTGCAGAACTGAAATTGGAAAACGGCAGGTGAGGGGTAATGAACAGGGAGCTATATCTGGAACTAAGGAGAAAGAAGAAACGAAAAGGTCTTTTGGAAATGCGTCCTCAAATTGGACAGACAAAACTTACGGGCTCTGGAACATCTAATGACGTCACTGACGAACAAATATATAGTTCTGGTGTTGTATGCATCTATAAAAGAAACTAGTTACGGATTCATTCTACGATTTGCGGTGACTTTATACATGGTGTCGGATTAGTATCCAGTGTATCTCAATGTATTCGACAAATAACGTGCAAATTTCTGCCCAACTATGTTTAACCAAATTCGTGGTACATGCGCCAGCCGGTGTTCACAAAGTGATAATTCATGAAACTAGAATAATAAAACTACCCATTTTTAAAATCGGATAAGTACGAGTAGCTGAAGAGGAATATCGCTGAAAGTTACAGAGGGGGTCATCAAACTTGTCTGGCGTATGCTGCTTTAGGCGTGTTCGCATAGTCGCGTAAAGCACCTATTGTCTTCGTCATGTCCGTCCGTCTGTCTGTCCGTCCACCTATCCGCCATGTACCAGAGCGGTTTCTACTGGGCGAATTTCCGTGAAGTTAAATATTAAATACCTTTACGAAAACTTGTCTATAAAATCCATGTTTGGTTGACGTTGAGCAAAAAATATCTGGCACTTTACATAAAGACCGAAGTACGTTTTATCTTTCCCGGCGACATCGTATTACCATAAGAGCGCTGTCTTCACGTGAAATGGCATCAGGCTGTTAAGACAGCCTAGGAGAAATAATACTCATAATAACGCGATCGAGACACAATATTACGTTCTACGCATATTGCCTATCTTTTCTGTTGGTCCCCAAAATAACTAGGATTTTATAAAGAACGAATAGAGATAGACTGTCTGAAGTCCTGAAAGAACCAAGAGAATGAAATAATGCTGAAGACAGATTACCAATAATGACTTTTAAACGTATACAGGTTGGTCTGAATAATCTGATATGGGATAAATTCATATTGTAATTCTCACTTCTTTATTTCTTTTCCAACTTGATACACTTTTATTTTCTTTTTTTACATTTACAATTTTTCTCTACATGTTTCGGACCGGCTGGTCCATCATCAGGAGAATCAAATGTTTATTTACACGTGCAGCCTCTGGCACCGTTTCCTCAGTCGTTGATGTGTCGTGCGTGGCCGTTGGTGTTAGACTGAGTAAATGAGTAACAGTAACT
>Ga0268261_10003450_pt1 | contig 11628 bp, 18 predicted proteins | sample TergutNc150P1_FD_190353 | JGI IMG/M metagenome (GOLD analysis project Ga0268261, IMG submission 190353) | Nasutitermes corniger P1 segment gut microbial community from laboratory colony in Florida, USA - Nc150 P1 (SPAdes) (version 2) | ecosystem: Host-associated > Arthropoda: Insects >... | reverse complement strand
GGATATTTGTCTGTTGTGAGTGTCGTGTGTTGTCAGGTAGAGGTCTCTGCGACGAGCTGATCACTCGTCCAGAGGAGTCCTATCGACTGTGCTGCGTCGTTGTGTGTGATATAGAAACATCAAGAATGGGTGCTCCATATATATATGACATTAGTCGCCTAAAGTTTAATAATTTAACCCTTATCCTGCTAACGTGGAGAAAATAGTAAGCTCCTAATAATGCCAGCAAATAGCAGATGGGATTTAATTCGGGCTTTTAAGGGTTAAGGAATTGTTTACATAGTAACTAGGACTAGCATGTGCTATGCTACACACACACACACACACAGTCTTACAGAGAATTCAGTCAGGTCAAAAACTGGTGTAAACTCAACAGCAGCATCCTTATTACAAGAATCTATTGCAAAACCATCTGTCAATATAGCACTGTATTGCTTATGTAGTCTTGTAACTCAATATTATACATTAGGGCTTGAACAAACACATTGCATTTTCTTTTTTTTGGGTTTGCAAGTCTGTGCATCATCATACTTTCAACTGAATCATCCAACAAGATGCAGCAACTTCTCAAGTTTATTACTTGTCGTTTAGATACAGTTCAACATGTTTCGGGTATCCTCATGCCCATCATTAGGAGCTACAACTGCAGTAGCAGCCTCTGGTTTTACCGTTGGAGTGTGGTAGTGGTAGTACCACTGCTGCTGATGACAGTGGAATTTTCAAAAATGGCTTGTACTAGGTACACGGTACCAAGTTTGTCACTTGAACAACAAATACCGATATTATAAACAATACGTAATAACTCTTAACATGTTTTCTGTCACAGATGGCTGCACCCCAACCACAAGAACAGGAGCTGGTGCCTGCAGATCAACAAAACTTTCAAGAAAACGTAATCAATTTACAGTATAGAACAATGCTCCTGCAAAGGCAGGAGCAGGAAGTGCAGCAGCAGAGAAATCACCTCTACCATGAGGTTGAAAATAGCTGCGAAATGGAGCAGCAACTCTGCCTGGCACACATGCAACGTTTCCTCCATCTCCAGCAGTTGCGCCGGGAACTGCAACCAGTTAACAGAAACCACTCTTCTCTTTAGACGGTGTAGACGCACAATCTTCTTATCAATTTAGGGTTTGTAAGTCCGTGCATCATCATATATTCAAATAAATCAACCAACCAGATGCATCAATCCCTCAGATTTATTACCCGTTGTTTAACCCTGCTGTGGGGCCAAGGGGAGTCAGCCGGGCCGCACCGGGGTCGCCGTGCTGCTGGTGGGTGACATTGGTGGCCCAAGGAGGGCTCTAGCTATTCCCCAGGGGAGGTAGATGCGTTTACAGCCTCTCTCCTCCCAAGACTGTCCGTGCGTGGTGAAGAGCCACATCCTACAAGAGGTGGCCCTGTTATGCAGAACACGGCAGATCTAAAGGAGTGAACCTTGAAAAACAATCCCCAATACTACGGTGTGAGTGCTGTGCCAATGTGATGCATGGCAGTGGGTGAATCTGTCACTAACGGCATGCTCTGGGATACCAGGCAACCTCCCAGTTGAAATGATAGCCTTACCAGGTATGGGGGCTCCGCTTGGTGGACTGCATAATTCCCCTGATCTTGTGGGATAGAGATTGAACATTCTGTAGAAAAAGAGTTTAAGGAGAGCTCCACAATAGGGGACTCCAGTAAAGGTCCTACGGAGGGCTCAAGTCAGGAGACACTCCGGCGTCTGAAGGCTCCGCCAGGGGCAATCGGACAGGATCTAGATGTGCATGGGGAGGGTGAGGCTCCCGATTCCTGGGAGCGACATCTGTCTCCAGAACGTACGAGTTCGGAGAATCTAGAGGAACTGGCAGAGACAGTTGGCACCCTAGATCTCCGGACACCTAAAAAGAACGGCACCCTAGATCTCCGGACACCTAAAAAGAACCGTTCTGGGGCTGGTATCAAGTTTGTCACTTGAACAATAAATACCGATATTATAAACAATAGGTAATAACTCTTAACATGTATTCTGTCACAGATGGCTGCACCACAATGACAAGAGCAGGAGCTGGTGCCTCCAGAGCAGCAACATTTCCAACACAACATAATTAATTTTCACGATCGAGCAATGCTCCTGCAAAGGCAGGAGCAGGAAGTGCAGCAACAAAGAGGTCATCTCTACCAAGAAGTTGAAAATAGCTGTCAAACGAAGCAGCAACTCTGCATTGCACATATGCAACGTTTCCTCCAGCCCCAGCAGTTGCGCCGGGAACTGCGACCAGGTAACGGAAACCACTCTTCTCTTTAGACGGTGTAGACGCACAATCTTCTTATCAATTTAGGGTTTCTAAGTCCGTGCATCATCATATATTCAAATAAATCAACCAATAAGATGCAGCAACTTCTCAAGTTTATTACTTGTCGTTTAGATACAGTTCAACATGTTTCGGGCATCCCCATGCCCATCATTAGGAGCTACAACTGCAGTAGCAGCCTCTGGTTTTACCGTTGGAATGTGGTAGTGGTAGTGCCACTGCTGCTGATGACAGTGGAATTTTCAAAAATGACTTGTACTAGGTACACGGTACCAAGTTTGTCACTTGAACAACAAATACCGATATTATAAACAATAGGTAATAACTCTTAACATGTTTTCTGTCACAGATGGCTGCACCACAACAACAAGAGCAGGAGCTGGTGCCTCCAGACCAACAACAATTTCAAGAAAATGTAATCAATTTTCAGCATCGAGCAATGGTCCTGCAAAGGCAGGAGCAGGAAGTGCAGCAACAAAGAAGTCACCTCTATCATGAGGTTGAAAATAGCTGCCAAGCGAAGCAGCAACTCTGCATTGCACATATGCAACGTTTCCTCCAGCTCCAGCAGTTGCGCCGGGAACTGCAACCAGGTAACGGAAACCACTCTTCTCTTTAGACGGTGTAGACGCACAATCTTCTTATCAATTTAGGGTTTGTATATAAGGCCTGATGATGGTCCAAGAGGGCCGAAACATGTAGCCTGTGGATACTTTGTAAAAAGTTGTAGATGTGCTGGACGAATGTATATATATTTTATGATAATTATGGAATAAATCGGGACTAGTAAAGTTAAATTTATAGCGAGTCAAGCTCGTACAGTCAACCTACATAAGAACTTAAGGTCAAAACTACTAAAATGCTGTGCTAATATATATTTTAACAAACAATGTCTACGAAAGAAAATTATCCCAAAATATGTCAATATAAAAGTAGCTAATACATCCCCAGCAGCACAAACCACCACGAAAAAAGCCCAATTAATCCGTATCAAAGAAGAGATCAGGATGTTATACAAGAAAAAAGACAAATTAAATCACGATCTATATAAAACCCATTTACAGGCAGCAAAAGATTGGGGAAAGATGTGGTACTTAATCCAAAACTCTATACAAAACTCCCTCAACGTAGAAATAGAAAAGAAATATAAAACCAATGATGACAAGATCAATAAGATGACACTCACCCAAACAGACGAAGAAATGTCCCTTCTCAACAAAGGGCCGAAATATAACCTAAGTTATAAAAGAAAACACTGGATCAGCAACTTAGCACTAGAAGCTGCAAAGGCCATAATGTTACTCTCCGTACAAGAACAGGACTACATAAGATACCAGGTAGCATATAATTTAGAGAAGCGGTACAAACAACAAAGAGAGAAACACATATATAATAACAGGATAAGTACGCACGAATACAGGATCGCAAACCAGTTAAAGAACAAACTAAACTGAAACAAGGCCATGGTCACAAAAGCAGACAAAGGTAACACATTGATAATAACGTACACAAGCGAATACGATAAGAAAATTAATAACTTCATCAACAACAATAATTTTATCCAGGATACACGCAACGTTACAAATAGATTACAACGAGATATTAGAAATACCATCACCTTATACCCAAAGAAGACAGATGGAAATACATAAATATGAACCCCACAGCACCTACTATTAGAGGTCTGATTAAAATACACAAGGCAGAAGCACCAATAAGACCTATTATAAACTGAAGTAATGCCCCTGCATACAAAATAAACTGGAGTAATGCCCCTGCATACAAAATAGCGAAAGCATTAACCAAGATATTGAGTATACATATACCACTACCATACGCGTACAACGTCAAGAACTCCATGCAGTTAATAAAGGATTTGCAGGACACTAAATACAATCATGATTTAAGACTAGCATCATTTGGTATTACCAATATGTACACAAACATCCCCACTAAAAAAACTCCTAGGAATGATTGATACAATATGCAAAAACAACAATATAGATAGAAATATAAGAACAGACATCACAAGATTGTTAAAAGCCATAATCAACCAAAACTACTTCCAATTCATGAACCAAACATACATGCAAATAGAAGGACTAGCAATGGGCGCCACCACCTCATCTATAACGTCGGAAGTCTACTTACAATTCTTAGAAAATAATGGAATTTATAACATACTCACAAAGCACAACATCAAAGGGTACTTCTGATATGTTGATGACATTCTTATTATTTACGACATACACCAAACCAATATTGGTGTTCTGTTAGAGTTCAACAAAGTGGTACCTAAACTAAAATTCACCAAAGAGAAAGAAGAAAACCAGAAGATCAACTTTCTAGACTTAACCATCCATAGGAAGCAAAGCAGATTCATGATAGACATCTATAGGAAACCAACCACTACCGACACCATCATAGCAAATGACTCCTGCCATCCACGAGAACACAAGATGGCAGCCATTCATTACCTTCACAATAGAATAATTACATACGAAATGTCACCCGAAAACAAACAGAGAGAAGGACGTACTATACAGCAAATCCTAAGTAATAACAAATATGACCCATCTATTATAAAGGAAATAAAGCACAAGAAGAAAGATCAAGCACAAGAGGAAAAAATCAAATGGGCTAAGTTCACATACATCGGAAGAGAAACTAGGTTCATCACAAAAGCTTTCAAGAACACCAAAGTCAAAATAGCACTCACTACAGAAAATACAATAAAAAACCTTTTAACCACACGGGAAAGCCAGCATAAATATAAATATGACAAATCTGGAGTTTACCAACTGGAGTGTCCATCATGCAATATGAAATATATAGGACAAACCGGTAGATTTTTTAAACGCCAATACCAAGAACACTACAGAGACTACAAACATGGTAGCACGAGGTCTAAATTTGCACAACATCTTCTCGAAAACCAACATTCCATAGACTCAATTGATAAAATTATGGATATAATACATATAACTAGAAAAGGAAAGATGATGGACATGATAGAGAAGTTCTATATATACCGAGAAACTAAGCTCAATAACCAAATCAATGAGAAACTTACAGTTAAACAAAATGTAATATTCGAAACAGTAGTAAGACAAGACCCGCCACAGAGGGATCCCTTCCACTAACTGCACGATGTCATCGACCTAGCCTTAGTTCCGACCAAGCCACGACTACGCACACACGTAAGCAGGAACCCAAGTATTCAGCCAACGTAACAACAAGCGATAAAACAGACCCAGGGCATGTAGAAAATGCGAACATCAAAGAACACCTAACTCAAGAAAACAGTAAGTAACAAAAAATTCATGAGGCATCAAATATAAGAATTCCAGATATACCAATTAAAGCGTAAAAAATCACAATAACTGTTTTCATATAACATTCACAGATACACAGACAAGGACCGTGGCCCGCTAGAGGAATAGGGTAAAAATCAATACGGATTTGGGCAAGTCGGAATATAGAGCTCACCACTGCAATCCGAAACATACGAGCGAAGACATTAAACCTAAGAAGTGAAAATACTCGAAGTGAATAACTCGCACAAGAAAATCAATATCAACAAGGGATAGCACATAAATTTTAAACTCATGGTTCTGTGCATCATGATTCAATTTGGTTGATGTCCTGAGCAGACCATGTTGGAAGGAAGTAGCTGTACCAGTATGTGAGTAATTTATTAACAAAATCCAACCATTGCATCTTCCTATTACACTTTAACTATTTTATTATACAAAAGCTTTTAAATTATAAAATTAGATACGTAGACACTAGCGAATGTGTAAACATATAGCCAAACATTACCATCTACAGTTAACAAACCAACACAATGTTAGTTCACTCTAATTTTTAATTTTTAATTTGTATTTTACAGTATGACCTATACCAGAGGTAGCGGTTACAGTTTTTAGTGATCCTGATGATGGGTGCTGTGATGCCTGAAACATGTAGAGTGACTTTGCGGTAAATAAATGCCTGCATATTGTTGCGTCAAGTTGGACCTTTTTATTAACATTGGATAGCACATAGTCACAACACGCAGTCAATGTGAGACATCCAATAGCAAACGAAGGCAACAAAGTACTTTTAACTAACATTTCTTAAATGACATTGTTTTTAATATCTTTTTAACATATGTTTTTAGCATTCATGTTAAAATTAATATATTAAGTAGCACACAGTATTTTAATAACGTCTTTGTAACAGTTTGGGATCCCAAAATGCAATAAAATCAAAGGAACCTGTTCATATATAGGGCCTGATTATGGTCCAAGAGGGCCGAAACATGTAGCCTGTGGATACTTTGTAAAAAGTTGTAGATGTGCTGGACGAATGTATACATTTTATGATAATTAGGGTTTGTAAGTCCGTGCATCATCATATATTCAAATAAGTCAACCAACCAGATGCATCAATCTCTCAGATTTATTGCCAGTCGTTTAACCCTGCTGTGGTACCATGGGGTCTATGTGACCCCAGTCCTCTTTGACTCACGTTTTTTTTTTAAACTGTCATGAATACTGACATCGTCTTTTACGTATTTTTTCATAAGACCTTCCTAACAATGTCACACACATTCGCTAGTTTTTGTGTCTTTCCGTTAATTTTTTATTTATGTTTATTTCCGCTTGGGGTCAAAAGGACCCCATAGTACCTTCCATGTAATACAAGTAATTTTTTTCTTTTGTGAGGTTTTGTGACATGTGGAGCGTAACATAACGTAGTGATAAACAAAGCTAGAACGCATTAGTCAGGTAGGGAAAAATGCGCAGTTGCTCTGCGTAAGACACGGAGGAACACTGACCTTCAAGGGTCCTGTAGCATAACAAACCTATGCAGTGGTATCGTATAGGAGTGAACAAAATTTCTCCAAAAATCGACACACTGCTTGCGACATCTTTTCACATCATTTGGCTCAATGCGCGACGTGTTTAGAAGGCGTTTGGCAGCAAAGGGATAATGGCAAGACGATGGGGATTGTCGTGCAACGACATTCTGGTGTGTTTAGATGTGTTAAGTGACGTTGATAGTGAACATGAGGACAATATTGAAGGTAGTTTGAGCTGGGATGAAAGCGACCCTGAGTCCAATGAAGTGTCAGATTCCTACAGCGAAATAAGTGCAAGTGAATCAGATTCGGAAGAGAAGCAAGATGGTGACAGTCATGAAATTCTTGGAAAAGCTGGATATGTGTGGTCACAGAAGCCAAAAGCTGTCGGAAGAACACCAACGCAAAATATTGTCGAAGAGAAACCAGGACCGAAAGGGAATTATGTCAAGCAGAAACACCCTTGAAATTATTTGAGTTATTTTTCGATGACACCATGATAACAGAGATTGTGACAATGACTAACCAGACGATTGAAAATGTGAAAACCAGTTATACAAGCAAACCTGGATTTCTGTACAATACAAGCATGACAGGAATTCGCGCACTCATAGGCATCCTGCTGTTCTTGGGCGCTACAAAGAGCTTCAAAGAAAGTACTGCAAGCATTTGGGCGAAAGATGGTACTGGCAAGCCAATTTGCATAGCAGCGATGAGTCAGAAGCGTTTTTTGTTTCTTGTGTATTGCTTATGCTTTGACGATTCAACCACGAGCACCCAGCAAAGAGCCGATGACAAGTTGGCACCTATTCGCAACATATACGACAAATTTGTTGCAGCTTGTGAAGCAAACTGCACTCCAGGAACTGGTTGTACAGTTGATGAATCTCTCTATGGATTCAGAGGAATGTGTAGTTTCAAGCAATACATACCAAATAAACCGAGTAAATACGGCATCAAGGTACATGTTCTGGCTGATAGCAAAACCTTCTCCTCGGTTTCTTCCAAAATTTACAAGGGAGCTGGCGCTCATGCACCGGGATTGCCAGTCCCAACCCAAGCTGTTCTGGATTTGGTTCCGCCAGTTTCGGGAACAAACAGAAACATTACCACTGACAATTATTATACGTCAATTCCTTTGGTCATGGAGCTGAAATCCGGAAAGCTCACTTTGGTTGGCATAATGAAAAAGAACAAAGAGTGCATTCCACCCAGCTTCTTGGCGAAAGCAGATGAAGGAACAGTTCAATACGCATTTGACAATGCACACAGTTTCACTCTGTTGTTCGTTGCTCCAAAGAAAAACAAGAGGGCCGTCTTCCTGTCCACTATGCATTCTGAAAAAAAAAAGACAGACAAGAATACTGGTAAAGAAGAAATACATGTGTTTTACAACCAGGAAAAAGGTGGTGTGGACAGTCATGATCAAATGTGCAGCTTGTACACCATGGCAAGCTAAACAAATCATTGGCCAAATGAGGCTCTTTTATGGAATGATTGACAGCCCTGCCTTGAATGCATTTGCTATTTTCACTGAAAATGTGCTCAACTTTGGAGAACATAAGAAAGACAAGCGACAAAAATTCTTCAACTGGCCCTTGCTTTGATCATTCCACATGCACGTCAGAGATTGGAACTGCAGCAAACACGGCAAGATGTGAAACAGGTCATTCGCAGTTGCGGCATTTTACCGGCACCCTCACCAGCTCCAAGCACCACCCAGCATCATTCAGCACAGCGCAAGAGACGCTACATTTTTTCCCAGATCAAAGGACACGAAAACCAAATTCATCTGTAATGGGTGCAATAACTTTGTGTGTGAAAAGCACGGCAAATAGTTGTGCAACCAATGCCAAGAGTAAAAGTTAGACCTACAGATAATTATACTATATGTAAAATAATCAGAAACTCACACATGAAGTGTTGTGGAATATTGTTTGGACTTTGTAATCCATTTTCTGTATATTTTTCTATCTGCTTCTATATATTCGAAAGTCCCTAAGACAATGTTGTGTCTGTTTGTCGATATATGAGTACGAACCTGCGCTGTAAAATATTATTTGGAGAAAAAAAAAAAAACATTGTAATAAACTGTGTTTTTATTCTGGTTTTTTACAATGGGGTCAATGTGACCCAATGGTACTGTTAACGTGACTTTTTTCATGGTCCCAGAGCAGGGTTAAATACAGCTCAATATGTTTCAAGCATCCTCATACCCATCATCAGGAGCTTATCAACTGCAGTTGCTGCCTCTGGTCTACCATCACAGCTTGGTAATAGCAGTGTTGTTGGTCATAGTTGGTCCGGCCCAACCACGACCAACAGCACTGCTACCACCATGCTCTGACGGTAAAACCAGAGGCTGCTACTGCAGTTGTTGTAGCTCCTGATGATGGGCATGAGGATGTCCGAAACCTGTTGAGCTGTATCTAAATGACAAGTAATAAACTTGAGAAGTTGCTGCATCTTGTTGGTTGATTCAGTTGAAAAAATGTCATCTTTTCTTCTTCTAAAACACTGTGTTGACCAACCTAAGCACTTTCCCAATAACAACACAAATGCATGCACTTCTGCAGGCACTATGGCATCAGCGCGTTCCTTGTTGGTGTTACATCATGAGAACGAAGCAAATAAATGCCATGATTGTCCCATTATCCCCTTAACTTCACGTACCGTCGTCAGAATGGAGAGTCGTACAGCACAGCTAGTTACTAGCTGGCCACTTACCACAGAGAAACGGAATTGACCCCAGCCAGTTCATGTCAGATCTGTGGTGGACAAAACGGCACTGGGACAGGCTTTGCTGCAACTATTTTGGTTTTACCGTCAGTATGATTCCACTGATGCTTCACATCCTGTCGGTCATATATCACGGACGATATCGTTAAATCTCTCTCTCTCTCTCCCACACACACACTTCCAATGACACCATCTCCTCACCTGCGAGATGCAAACACCTCCGACGCAGATGACGTACGCTGCCATTCACAAGATCACCTACAAACATGCACAATTAGCAACTTATACCAACATTTCTAACTGTTACTGTCTGTTTCTTCCTGAACTGCCTGTAGCAAACGCATACGTATTTTCAGCTTCTGTGATTCTGGTGCCTTTCTAAGGAACGGCAACAGACTCATGAGGAAGTGATAATCGTCATCCAAACCGTTAAGGCGACATGCATCATCGGACAAAACATGCCTCTTTGTACTGATTAATTCATTCTGTATTTGGAAACTACTACATCTTTTCCTTTTCCTGGAAGAATTTTCAGGAAGCACGTCATCTGTTTCAATGTCATGCAATCCCAAAATGCTCTCAGCATGTGCAGAATCATGAGAATCAACACCCGAAGGCCCCTGCGTTCCAGCAACTGAACAAAACTGATGTGTTTCACTACTAGGATAGCTTTCTTTTGATTCTGTATCTTCTAAATCTTCAGTTTTCACAAAAAAGACACTTGCAAGTGATTCATCTTCATCTGTATTTTCTGAAACTTGCATAACATCTTTCAAGAACAGCATACATGGGAAGTATACCCATCTTGATTTGTAGGACACTGTCTGACCATCGGGACGAGCTGTGCCGTACAGATTTTTCTTCAGTTCCCTTCTAAAAACATCCCTCAGTATGGTCCATTTCTGCTTCACAAGATTGCCTGCAATATCAGACATACAACATCTCTCAGTGAGTACAGCCAATAATGTATCTGACATGTGGAAGACAAAAATGACACAACTGGTCTACTTTTAAATTTTGCCCTCTTGGATTATAATACAGTGCGGTCTGCGATTACCAACATTTTGGAAGAAACTGCAGCCCCAGGCAGGCAGTTAACTTCAAAATGTAAATTTTCAGGCCCACATATACCTCGAATTGCAGGTTACATACTTTGTACTCAACCAGTCTGTTTAACACACCCAAACCGTAGACTAAAATCAGAACAGCTACTAAACACATCCAATGAGGGCACATGGCTAGAAATATGACGAGAGAAAAGCTACACTTCACATACCCCGCCATACAGTTCAGTTTTTGAGCATTAAACTGTACCGAAATACAAAACTGCACATGTCATCACGGCCAGAAACACCAATTTTTACACTCAGCACCACGAGAACATCATCTGATGCAGCTAAAATCCATGTTACAAACAGCAGTATTTGTGAATATACACACCTTACTGGCCACTATGTTTATTACTCATACCAGTACAAGCACAGGGTTATGGTACTAAGCTAATCACAACACAATTCTTTAGCCATTCACAAAACTGATAAAAGTTTCAAGCTGATGTTATGAAACCCTACCAGCTAAGGTAAAGGTGAACTTGTCCTTGCACTTAAGCACTACACTCTAAGGGGAAGTGGAGGCATGGCATCACACATTTTTAACCTTGGTACTAGGTGAATGTGGACAGACTCACGCCCTGGCCGCCTTATCCCGGGGAAAAATCCCCCCCCCCACATCAGTTAAATAGGGTGCTGG
>Ga0268261_10003449_pt1 | contig 11633 bp, 15 predicted proteins | sample TergutNc150P1_FD_190353 | JGI IMG/M metagenome (GOLD analysis project Ga0268261, IMG submission 190353) | Nasutitermes corniger P1 segment gut microbial community from laboratory colony in Florida, USA - Nc150 P1 (SPAdes) (version 2) | ecosystem: Host-associated > Arthropoda: Insects >... | reverse complement strand
GTCCCCAGGAAACTGGTAAGGCTAATAAAAATGTGTCTGACTGAAACATATAGCAGAGTCCGGGTAGGCAAGAATTTGTCTGACAGGTTTCCTATTAGGAATGGTTTGAAACAAGGAGATGCTCTATCGCCATTGCTTTTCCACTTTGCTTTGGAGTGGGCCATTAGGAGGGTTCAGGTAAACCAGGGTGGACTGAAACCGAATGGTACACTTCAGCTTCTGGCTTATGCCGATGATGTTAATATATTGGGAGGAAGCATACATGGTGTAAAGCAAAATGCAGAAGCTTTATTAGTAGCTGCTAAGGAGATTGGACTAGAAGTAAATGCTGATAAAACTAAGTACATGGTCATGTCTCGAGATCAGAATGCAGGGCGACCTCACAGCACGAAGACTGATAATAGCTCCTTCCAAAGGGTGGATGAGTTTAAATATTTGGGAACAACTTTAACAAATAAAAATTTAATTCAGGAAGAAATTAAGAGAAGATTGAAGTCAGGGAATGCTTGCTATCATTCGGTGCAGAATCTTTTGTCTTCCAGGTGCTACCCAAAAATTTAAAGATTAAGATAATAGAACTATAATTTTGCCTGTTATTTTGTATGGGTGTGAAACTTGGTCGCTGACATTAAGGGAGGAACGTAGGCTGAGGGTGTTTGAGAATAGGGTGTTGAGGAAAATATTTGTGCCTAAGAGGGACGAGGTAACAGGGGAATGGAGAAAATGACATAACGAGGAGCTGAATAATCTGTACTCCTCACTTAATATTGTGTGGGTGATAAAATAAAGAAGAATGAGATGGGCGGGGAATGTAGCATATATGGGGAGGGGAGAGGTGTGTACAGGGTTTCGATGGGGAAACCTGAGGGACGGAGAACACTGAGGAGACCCAGGTGTAGATGGGAGGATAATATTAGGATGGATCTTTGGAATGTGGGTGTGTGGACTGGCTGGAGCTAGCTCAGGATAGGGACAGGTGGCGTGTGGTGATGAACTTTCGGGTTCCATAAAATGTGGGGAATTTCTTGACTAGCTGCAGACCAGTTAGCTTCGCAAGAAGGACTCTGCTCCATGGAGTTAGTAAATAAGTAAGAACCCTCATAATGTAAAAATATGGAACCTGTCATAGTTCAGATATAAGGTAACTAGCTATGTAGTGCGGGTTGCCCTTGTTCACGCCGAAGTTATATTCGTGAGAAAGCAGACGTATATCAGACATAATGTTACCTTAAGAAATAATGGAATAGGTAGGAGTTGGAGACTCATACTAATCATGAACTCTTCATGTATGGTATATGTATATGTTACTGTGTTACTGATAATATAGAAAACAATTAATTTTAATGTATGTGAATTTTGGAACGAATTGTTTACAAGTTGTAAAAACAGGCATTAAATGGATGAAATGACATGAGGAAGACTATATTGCTGCCGGTATCTTTGATAGAGATGGGGTGAAGTATGTTGTCAGCTGGATCCGATAATGAATCAGGTAGGCGATGGTGATGGTAGTTGTGTTACAGTAACAGAGGAGGGGGAATTTCTAACTTAGGGCAGCATGTAATTTTTTAGCCTTATCAGAAATGACTGGTGTGAAAGAAGACAGATTAGCAACTTGTACATGGCTCAGAGTGTTAAAGTGTGACTGAACCAAGGGGAGACAAGAAGTGTGAAGATTGGAAGAGGAGTTAGACAAGGATGCTGTTTGTCACCAATTCTGTTCAACATATGCAGTGAATGCCTTACCAAGGAAGCTTTGGAAGGGAGTAGTAAAGGGGCAGGTCTGGTCGCTTTTCGGCTTTCGACTTTTATGAAGGTATTTTTTCAGGGTGCCACCATGGCCCTCCATACGCCAGAGGTTCCGGCCGTGTTGGCCTGAGGATTGGTAGATGTTAGGAGATGGTGTTTATTGGTAATGGATACGTTTTAATCGTATATGTGGGGCTGACGTAATGCCGCCGTATAGATTGGTATATTTAACTTGATGTCATGCTTGTGTGCCGCTGTATAGATTGGTATATTGAAGATGATGTCAGGCTAGTGTGTCGCTGTATAGATTGGTATATTTAAGTTGACGTACTACTGGTTGTGCCGCCGTGTAGATTGGTATATTTACGATGGCGGAGGAGTGCTTCGTTGTCTGCTATGGGCGGTGGTCGACGCTGGACTGAGCGGCAAGTGTGATATAATAATATATATGTGTGGTTGGCGTAATGCCGCCGTATAGATTGGTATAGATTTAAGATGACGGTCGTCCGCAGCTAAGGGCGTTGGCTGGCGGGCATGAACAGTTAGCCTTGCGTGGTGGTGATATCATAGCCAGGTAGCCCGGAGCGGTGATGTCATATACAGCTAGCTTCAAGTGATGATGTCATGGTGAGTAGCGCACGTGTGGAATCGTATTGGTCCTCGCTATGCAAGTAGGAGGTGGGCGGGGGCGTGAGCGGGTATTGTACAGCGATGGCCGCGGTATTTCTAGGAAAAATACATGTTAACTGTATCCATATAAGGAAATGTAGGAGGTAGAAGGAATGTGTTGGCCGAGCTTGCTAGAGTGATCGGCACGTACGCGCTGCACCATACCTGTTAGCTGTAAAAGGGTGTACAAAGTAGAGGATAGGTTCGTGAAATGAATACAAGTGAATGAATAAATTGAATACAGCGGATTATTAACAGAGTTTTCACAATTGTTCTTGACGTACCCGTTAAAACATGATTGATGTCAGTTTTGGCGTGGCAGAGTTATGTATGCCTAAGGTCGGGGCAGGCGTGGCAGGAATAGGAATATCAATTTCTGTATAGGTTAAGAGGAGCCGTGTAGAGTAGGGAACGCGGAGGCGCGCACGTTTCTGCATACGCATGTCATAATAGTTGGACATGCCTCGATCTGTGTCTGATGTCTGCAATATTGAATACCGCATGTAGAATAGTTGGCGCACAAGCTCATTTGTCGCGGGATTACACGCGTGATACAGCCTGTAAGCCAGCGTCTTAAGTACACCATTCCCAGTGAAGAATGCGGTCAAATCCTCCACGACCCTCGGTGAAGGTGTGTCGACAAATAGGTAGTTTATGATAGACGAGGGCCATGTGTTTATAGGTCCCAGGTGATCTTCAACAGCTTGTAGCAGAGACATTGTGCGTCGTTTGCAGGAAGCTGACTATGTCTGTACGTGTGTGAGTCTAGCGTTTATATATGCTCACAACCCACATAGTTGTAATATGTCGCCATGTTCGCCTACATATGTAACCGCCAGGTGTGGCACGGGAGTTTGGTCAACACCTACACGCGCGCTCTGAGAAGGTGATGTCATATGCTGATTACTGCATAGTGAAAGTCAAGCTGCTGTGCGAACTCCAGTTTTGCAACACGCGAATCAGCAGATTTTTGAATGACGCTGGCGATGACGCCCCGTCTCGATGTTTTTAGCGGAATAAGCATTTTGTAAAATATAAATAGTCTTGGCTGGAAAGACGTTTTGCATTGGCGCTGTGTTGATACAAGATCAGAAGCTGTAGTCCTCGTCTCCCGCCATATTCAACATCGCCGGCTGCTGCTGTCGTGCCACGTCCTTTGTCAACTATTAGTTACGCTGTAAGTGAACGACTGCTGCTAGTATTAAAATATTGTGTAACAGAATTTTGAAATTGAAAAGGACACGGTTGTACGAATTTTAAAATTTTGGAAATGCTATATTATTCTTGCACGATGTGTTCAAATTTTGAAAATTGAATTAAGAGTTTTGTATTTTCAAACAGAACAGCGTCTGCTTTCTGCCGTGTCGCCCATCGCCTGTCGCTGTAGCCGCCTCTCTGGCATCTATTACTTACGCAGTAAGTGAATAACTGTTGTTAGTATTAATATATTGTGTATGCGAATGTTCAGAATTTAAGAGTTTGTAATTTCAAGCAGAACACCACCTGTTGCCTCGCCCGCTGCCAAAGTCGTCGCTGCCCCCGGCCGTTGTTGACGCTGCCTGTTGCTGGTGTCGTCGCTGCCGGTTGCCGCTGCCTGTTGTCGGTGTTACTACCGCCTGTTGCCGCCGCCAGGTGCCGCTGCTCGTTGCCCGTTTTGCCGTTTGCTGATCAGACAACCCACGGTGAGTGATCAGTAGTTGATATTAATACTCTGCATGTCAGTGACGGTGTGTGTGAAAAAGGTTCGTGTGCGTGGTTAGGGAAGTGAGTAGGAACGCCATCTGTTAAAGTGAAAGTTAATCCCACTCGGTACGATATTCGGGATGTTGGTCGCGAAAAAACGCGTGTCCGTTGACGTATCTGATATAAGGGCAGTAAGGGAAGTAACGGGCGTGTTCGATAAAAAGTATGTCAGTTTCCTTCCAATCAAATAATGCGAACCCGCAATAAAAGCAGATACAGTCGTCACTCCAACCTGGAATGAAAGAGATTTGCCAATTTAGTTAGGAAAATTTTTTCGTTAACTTAAAAGCTCGCTAAAATGTGTTGGGAAGGCCATCTGTTGGGGAAAGATAGGAGGTACATGTACGCCATTTGTTGGCGGAGACGCGGAACTATAGCATAGAGTTCCGTGATGGAGTGTGTGTGTCACAGATAAAAGAGGCGGGAGATTTGAAGTTTGAAATTTAAATAAGTGCGGGATATTTGAAATGTAGAATTTAAATATGTATGGGAAAATTTGAAAAGGATCACGGATGAATGAGAGAGTGTATCGCGGGAGATTGAAAGTTTGAAATTTAAATATGAGCTGGATACTCGAAATGTAGGATATAAAAAATTTTAAGACTTACCAACGTAGTAAAATCCAGCGGCAGCTATAGATCCCACCGAAGGCTTTCCTTCGGCATCCCACCGTCCTGGGTCTTGGTAGAAGCTGCGTGTGCGTTTAGCTAGCATCCCATATTCGGGACGCCTGGGTAGTCGCTAACGCTGGATAGCTTGTTCTTGGGCCAGCGCCAATGAGAGTCCATCGTAGTAGGGCCGTTCACTTTCGGGAGGGCGAGAGGTCGGATCCGGCAGTATGTCTGCGGACCTTGCAGGATTTGTGGCGGGACTGTCGCCGCTGTCCGACACCTGCGAAAGAGGCTGAGTCTCGAGCGAGATATCCGAACCATCCGATGAGATGGGACCATCGTTGACGTCCATGGCTGTGGTACACACATTAGAAGTGTCGTCTATACACGCGCTTACTGTCCTCTTTATAGTGGAATTAGATTAGAAAGTAGAGACCTCTAGGTATAGGAAAATGAAATAACGACTGTGCGTGTTCAGTTTTAAGTAGGTGAAATTTATGGCATCAGAAACAAGTACAGATCGTGTTTAGAAAAGTACAGAGCATAATTAGACTGTTAATAGACTTGAGTTCTTCGAACAGTTGAAAATAATTAATAGATTTGTCGGCAGTAGAGGGGGGCTCCACATATGTAGCAGAGCTGTGAGCTGTCTCTATAGAGGCGATTACATCAATCATGGCGGCTATGTAGAAAGTCATTTGGTTCTGAATTATACATTATGTAAGCCAGATTACGCAACTCCTCGTACGTGAATGTCATGTACTGTTTGCCGAGATACAATCTGGCAACCTTGTAACTGCCGGTCGTGTTCATTCTAAAGTCACCGTCCTTCTTCATGTAATACTCGTTTGTAGACAGAGCTTTGCAGAGGGTCACGATAATTTCGGCCATAGTTTGCAGCTGTTGAACGTTGAGGAGCAGAGGCAGCTTTTTGGAGTCTCCGAATTCTGCTAGCTGCTGATAATCACGGGCAAGATAGTAGCCCACTGACACGTATTTGGACTTGTCCTCGGCGACGAAGAAGACGCGGCGTTTCATGGCTCTGTTGGGATTGCCGAGCGCTGCGGTGACGACTTCCAGACACGTGTCGAGTTTGGGCGCTTGGACGCGCTTCGGGTCGGGCTCACCACCACTAACACTTTCCTCTTCATAAATTATGGGATGCGACGCTCCCTGTTGGAGCAGACGTAGACGCTGCTGCTGCTGCTTTCTTGCTGACGGCGCTGCAGACTGATAGGCGGATAGGTGTTTTTCGCCGTTTTATACAGCTGCAGAAAAATAAAGTCATTACAGACGTGATAGACCGGAATTAAACATGGCGGTATGGCGTATAAATTCGGGTGGAAAGGCGATATAGTTTCGGGATTGAAGGTGATGCGTGAGCCATTAGAATAGTGTATGCGCGCTTCGTGTTGCGCAACGGTAGTTAGGTAATTCTTGTGGCATGGCATACTGCAAATGAATTGCGCCTTGAGACCGTGGGGTGGGGGGCATTGAAAATCCTCTAGATTTCGTACAGGCTGTCCCAACAAGGTTGTGAGAAATTTGGTTTTTGCAGTGCCATACGCGTACAGATGCGCGTATCTCGAGACGGACTCACTTATGGTTTCGGTAAGCTTGGCATAGTCTAGCTGTCCATCGGTCCAAGACAGTCCGTTTACTTCAGAGTCGTGAGCCGACATAGGGTATGGTGATTTAAAATGAAATGTCCATGACATTTTCGGCAGCGACGGAGACTTCTTTGACGATCTCCTCGTTCTGCTCGCCGTGCAGGACCTCAAAATCTATCACACACTCAATCTTTGAGCGCTGTCATATACAGAATAAAACAAACAAGGTTCGTGACACCTTTTATATAGGCTGGTACAGCATTGCCCTCCTGAGCGTTGTTTGCACAGCGTAGGGCCAAACTCCGAGCAGAATAGCTGGTGGATGTTTCGGTCCACGTTGTCAGCAGCAAACAGACCCACAAATTGTTGCGGGGTGTATCCCCTATCCATCTATAGAGCGAAGAGGCAGCAATATTCGCCGCAGACTGTAGTGGTAGGTCCTTGGAGTTGCGTTCTGTTGTATTGCCAGACTGTACAATTGCGTCGTATGAAATCTATGATCGAGGGAATATGTGGATGGCGGCCGTAGGAATCGAAAAAGTAACAGCTTGAGGAGCAGTGGGGATTTTGGAAATGAATAGCCTGCCAGTGTGAGCCCTTCTCTGTGTGAGGGTCTGTGTTAACTATAACCGTGCCAGTCTGCACGATCGAGCGCGGTAGGAGATCCGAAGCATAGACACAGAGAAAAGAATTAACATCCTGTAGAGCGTGCTGAATTTGAACGGTGTTCATTACGAGAAGTCTGTCGATACGTTGCGACCCAGATCTATGCGTACAGAATTGTCATACTTTAGATACAATAGACATGTAATAGTCTCGGGTAGTGCCCTGCCGAATTTCAGATGGATTCTGATAACGCCGCTTGTAGGGGGTGACGCATGCCCTTCTGAGCTGCCAGATCTGGCGTAAGATATTACAATATCATGAAGAAACCTTCTATATCCATGTCGTGAATTATCCGGAATCCCGAGTTCGAATCGTGAATGCCGGTGCCTTCGAAGAGTGTCGCGTAACCTCTGACGGACGTTTTCTCGTGACCCATGTTCAGAGACAGACTCTCGCTAGGAATCTATCTACCGTTGACATACATGGTAAAGTTGGTCAGATCGTAATGGCGGAGATTATACGGATTCGAATCTCTCGAACCGAGAATGTCAGTGTTCTTTACCATGGTAAATATCAGACGTTTCGGGAGCATACCCAACACCGCATTATTGATAGATATTGCTTGAGGGCCGCCGGCAAACGTGAAAGTCTTGAGTTCGAATCTCGTCAAGTTACATCTGGCTAGGAATCCTTTGCTTAGATCCTCCTTATGGGCGATGTAGATTTTCGGGCTGGGGCGGATACGTCGCACGATTAGTTCAGCGTCGAGAAATTTAAAAGTCGCTTTTGTTTTTGTATCGGTAGTCGGTCTCATAAGGTAAAAATAGCCCTTGGCCTTGGTCAATCCTATCTGCACGCTGACACCCGAGAGCAGAAATTGCGAGACGTTGCAGATGTCGGCGTGTAAACGACCGCATAACTCTAATACTTTGCTCAGATTTTGACGCTCCCATCTCTTGACAAATCTTTTGTTCTTGATGCTGGTGGTTGTCGGATCACCGGCCAAGACGTCCCCTTCATCCAGATACCAGTAAGCATATGTAAGATGCGAATTTGCAGCGTCGGAACCATAGGTCAGGAGGGATTTCAGATATGAGCGGTAGGGGTACAGTTCTGAGGACGGCGTGATGTTCACTCCTTTGAGGGAGATGCTACATTGACTGAACAGAGAATGGAAGAAATTGTTGGTTCCCGCCGTATAATCTGAGACGTCGAGATCTTTCCCTTCCGTGACGATTAATTTGCCTTTGACATAGAGTTTAATATCCAGATTGAAGTGTCTCATTATCGCCAGGTATAAAAAATTCGAGATCGGTCTGATCTACCGTCGCGATCGACTTATAGTTGACGACATGCGTCTCTAGGATCGCCGTTTGCACAGACTTGTGCGCGAAAATATCGAACTCACTAGTCACAAACTCGGCGTCTCCAGATATGATCGGGTAGCGACTGATGCGAATCACGAGAATGTCTCTTGTTATATTCTTGGAGAAGGCCTTGCGTTTAGAAGAAGAAGATTTTCGTTTCGTGATTCTAGCTCTCTTGGCCTTGTGCTTGCGCGGTTTGCGGGAACATTCCCTCTTTCTCTTACGTCCACCACCGCCGCGTAATTTTTTAATAATATTTTGCGTTGATTACGACACATGTTTCGATAGGATGTCTCCTGTCTGTGAGGGATTGGCGGCTATATAAGTCGTGATCTTTCAGCCGGTGCGTAGCGTTTCGCGTCCGAGGGAATTGGCACTGCTTCAGAGTACATGTCGCACGGTCCTACATAGACCGCGGAGAAAACTGCCTATACCATGTCCGCGCTGAACGAATGGCGGGACGGAATAGATCGGCCCAATGCCCGAGTCCCCGCGTAGTCCTCCTCCACCGCCCCCCACTTGGCGTATATAATACTGTCCTAACGGCGTCATTCTTGGAAATGTAGGAGGGGATATCGATGTCATACTTATATATCATGTGTGACGACTCGTCGAAAATGAAGGTCCGCCTTCAAGGCGGTCTTGCTATCGCTAAAGGCGATCTGCTCTCCCGACAGATTTAGGATTTCGATACGTATGTCCCGAAACGTTCTCTTTTCCACGGGTACGTAATACAGGTTCTCGTATAAAAACTCGCCAGCATAATTGGCTGGCATGATGTCGAACGTTCTCAGATATCTGACCATAGAGGCGCCTATACATTGGGGTACTATCAGATCGCAATGCACCAGAGCGTGTGAATTATCTTCTACATCCTCCAGAGGTCCGGTATTTAAAGCCAGCTCGGTCGCTGGGTAGTAGAGTTCCCATAATCCCACCTCCCATACTTCGGACAAGTCGAATTTTATAGGTTGTGCCAATTGTATCGTAAATGCGCTGATCTTCTTGTCGGGGTATATTTCTTGAGAGGCGTTACTATACAGTGCGATGTAGAAATAATCGCGATCCATTTTTACACAGACTGGATATCGCTGGCAGGAACCCAAGAACCAAAGTCAGCGCTATAACATTTCCAACGGACCAGGTACTCTAGAATGCCGCGTCTGACCCTCTTGTCACAGTATTTTATCTATCTTATAAGTGGTCTGTTTCGTGATGCGAACGGGAACCAATTCTTCGGTGTAAAACTGGCCTTCGATCTCTTGGCCCCGCAAGCCATCTAGTTCGAACACTGGACGAGGGGTTCTCTGCACGACTTTACGTACTTTGAATATCTCGGTGGTCTAATTTTATTCTCCGCCTTTCGCGAATTTCACCTCCTTGCTGATGCGTACATGCTGGCCCATCCGAAATTTTAACTCGCTTAAACGTCATGTTCGATCCGCCTTCCACTACATCTTATTCCAGATCGTTAACACGTCAGTGTCACGCACGTTGGCGGGTGCCATACCGGTAGTCGAATGAACGGTAGCATTATAGCCCTTGACAAATTTGGGCAGGACGTCTATATATCTATACGTGTTCTTATAGGTGAAATATCTGTGCATTTTATCGCGCAGAGTTCTGTTGACGCGCTCCACGACCGCACATTTGACGTCGGGATTCCTACAGACTTGAAACTCGATCTCCTCACGTTTTAGCAACGTTTGAAAATGCGTATTCAGAAACTCCTTCCCCTTATCTGTACGTACCCACACGGGTCGTCTGCGTATAGGTTTGGTATATTTCGAGTCATGTAATATAGATTCGAGTGCCGATTCGACCTCTTTTCCCGTCTTTGTGCGTTAGGGTATACTATGCATATACTTTGAAACACGTCAATTACCTGCAGTAAATACCTATGATTGTCGTTATATTTCTTCAGGGATGACAGATCCATAATATCGATTTCCGAAACGTCGTCGATATTTTTGACAGTGTACGGGTTACGGGGGAAGCGTTTTCTGATGGATCGGTGCATTGTATAAGCATCTTGGGTCTCTAGCCAAACCTTTATCTGGCCTGGCCTTTTCTGTTTATTTGGAGCGTGTCTAACTGCCTCTCGAAGCTTGTGTGGGCTGGAAAAAGCAGACGATGTAGCGCGTGTCTTTATCTGTTTACCGGTAGCGGCACGTCTCACTGCCTCTCGAAGCTTGTACGTGTCTGAAAGAGCTGAAGGTGCAGCAGGTGTCTATCTGTTTATTGGTAGCGACGTCTAACTGCCTTTTGAAGCTTGTGTACGCTGGAAAATGCTGACGGTGCAGCGGGTTCGGAATACAGTCTCCGCAACATGGTGATCTAATACGATACCCACTCGCGGAGCAATGAGGCTTCAACACCGCTTTGACGCGTGCCTGAAAAGAGCTTCGAAATAACGTCCCTAAACTTAAGACCTTTGGAAGTGCGGATGTTAGCGTCGGGGTCATAACCCTCCAAATGCTCATTGGTCATCTCCAAAATTGTCTTATATTGATTTAGATCATCGGAGGTAATCAATTTTTTTATCGACCTTCCTACGCGTTAGGAGCTCCCACAGTCCTTTTGTAGCAGAGAGCCCTACCTCCTTAATATGGACATTACCGTCCCAATCCACACTGACCTGCGAATCGCCGTTCATGAAATCGTCGCCAACTCTTCGGATACCACACTGTGTCGAGAAAGCGCCTTTTAGATTCGTACAGATATGGGGTCACGTACGGACTGGCCAATTCGCCTAGAGTCCTCGCACCGTATTCTAGTACGTCGGGTTAGATTCGTGGGTCTACATCATCACCATCATCTTCAGCGTCTCCTTTTTCAATAGAGGGCAGCAGCGGTGGAGTAGGCATCTCATAAATGACGTCGCTAGATGTAGATGGAATTGGCGGCGGTGTTTTATATTCTATACGATGTTTCGCTGGGGTTGCGGGAGGTTCGGATTTTATGTAACGTTTCGCGGGGGTTACGGGACCGAGTTCTGTCTGCGTACCCAGATGAGAACCGCCGAGTTTAGGCGAGGAGGCCGGTAATACTTGCTTTAAGAAATAAGCTACCGTCTTTATCTGACTCTTTCTATCGACATTCGCCTCGTGAAGTTTGGCACGTACTTTAATCCACTTATCATATTCACGTCTCGCTGTGGCACGTGCTGTAACCCACCTATCATATTCACGTTTTACCGTACCTTTCTTATTCTTCGTGTTCTTGACAGACCGTCGTTTACCGCCATGTTTCTTTCCTGCCCCGGGGGCTTTCCGAGC
>Ga0268261_10003448_pt1 | contig 11636 bp, 3 predicted proteins | sample TergutNc150P1_FD_190353 | JGI IMG/M metagenome (GOLD analysis project Ga0268261, IMG submission 190353) | Nasutitermes corniger P1 segment gut microbial community from laboratory colony in Florida, USA - Nc150 P1 (SPAdes) (version 2) | ecosystem: Host-associated > Arthropoda: Insects > Digestive... | reverse complement strand
AGGTCTCTGCGACGAGCTGATCACTCGTCCAGAGGAGTCCTACCGACTGTGCTGCGTCGTGTGTGATCTAGAAACATCAAGAATGGGTGCTCCATATATATATGACATTAGTCGCCTAAAGGTTAATAATTTAACCCTTATCCTGCTAACGTGGAGAAAATGGTGAGCTCCTAATAATGCCAGCAAATAGCAGATGGGATTTAATTCGGGGTTTAAAGGGTTAACAGTGTGGCAACCTTAAATCTTGCATGACAGGAAGTTTAAGTCTGTTTTTATCATAATTTTAGTTACATCACATCAGAAGTTGCCATCTTCAACACGTGAAGCAGTCATTGCTTCTCCACAATTTCATCAGAAAAAGCACGAAACACTTAGCATACAACGTGAAGCTTCACCTCACAAGGTTTCCAAATCAGCGGTAACTAATTCTAAAGAACAGTGGTTGAAAAGGTACAAAGGTTCTTATCCAGGAAAACGTGACAGTACAAGGGATAATATAGAATTTCTGTCTATCAGCCAGGTAGAACCTGTCGATCAAAGTTTCATAGCTAGAGACACAGCCTTACTTGCTGTGGAGAGTAAAGTTGATAAGCTGAAGGTTCCACCCATAGAAAAGGTTCAGGAATGGTTGCAGAAGAATGAAGATGAGTTTGATAAGGCACCAGCAGTGTCTTCTGAATCAAATACTGTTACATTTACTGCTGATGTGCACAGATGTCTGGAAGAGGAGCCAGATCTAGTGTCTGTCTCACAACAACAGTTCTATGTAGCCCCAAGGAGAGCAGATGTGGGAGCCCTTCGGAACACTTCTGAGAAACACCAAGATACATATGACAAGGTGAAGCAAGCTTCCAATGAGAAGAGAATACATACTTCCAGAGCTGGCAATGAAAATAACACAAAACCATGTGAAAAAGTCAGAGAGGGTCAAAATGTTGAAGATGATCCATACGAATTTATTAGTAGTCAGACAACAGGAACACTGGCCAAGAAGAAAATGAAGACGGAAAAGAAATGTGAAGCAGCAGATCAAAAAACTTACGTTAAAAATTTTAAAATATGTGATCCACCTTCGAAGAGGGGTGATAACAAAAATCCCAGTGAAAAGAATACATTGTCTTGTAACAGTCCTCCTGTATCTGACTTTACATTTGTGTGTCCTGTTGAAATTAATGATACATTTGATAACCTTGTAGCTAATACTATTAAACCGGAACCCACAAAGACAGTGAAAATGGATGCTATCAAGGTAGTTGCTGGTGATGACAATAGTGATGATATTGGTCTCTTCAGGACACCATTAGAAGTGCCAGCAACAAGCCAAAACAATGGTGGCAGCACTACAGAATCAATGAGTGATGCAGACTTTTCTTCTGGTAGCAGTGAAGAGTGGGGGGAAAGTAATCAAGTCAAGTGTGATGCTATGCACGTGGATAGTAGAAGGACTAGGAGTAGCAGTTATAATCTTCCTGCTAAGAAAAGTCCTACTAGAAGTACTTGTAGACTAACAGCTGGAAAAAAATCTAGTGGAGTTTGCTCTAGAAGGAGTGAAAAATTGAACATTCTCAGTTCCACTTCCAAAGAGGCTAGTAAACGAAAGCTCCGGGTAAAGAATCCAGTAAAGCCAAAACCTCTTAGTCCAGTTAAGAAAGTGAATCCTAACACAAATGTTGATAATTTCAGTACTATTAATATGAAGCAACACCCTGCTGTTTGTAGTGACAGTGATAAAAAATCAGAGCAGGAATCTGTTGCATGTTTGTCAACAGATAAAACACATCCTGATAAGGAAAATGTAATTTGTCCAGTAAATGTTAAGTATGGTGCTGAGAACAAGATCAATTTAGAACACACAGCCACGAACACAACGGCTTGCTTACGGTCACCAGGTTGGTCTCGTATTTCACAATCCAGGAAGGATTTTGAGAGGTATAAGAAACCAGCACTTAACACATTAAATGTCAGTGGGGGTGAAGTGTGTACATCCAAGAAACATGTAACATCAGTCAGTGAAGTGCCCACAAAAACTGACATTATAAATGAAGTAATGTCACCTCTTCCTTCCATTGATGATGCAGATAGTTCATTTGGCATTCCTGTGGTTGCATTTAACAGTCCTGAAGCATCAAACAGAGTTCAGATGATGTCAAGAATAGTGATGGATCTAGAATCCCAAATGGAACTTAATTCTTCTACTCGAGATATAGCAGAAATGACTACAGAATCATGTACACCTCACACTACGAAAGACTGGACTTTAAAGAAAAACATAAGTCTTGGTTCTGATGCTTTTAGTGAACCTATGAATGCACTTGATAGTCCCATGTCTTGCCAAAGGAAGGAATTAATCCATGCGGTTCTGTCATCTTTGGAAAATGATGATGGGCTGGAGCATACATGTTATGAAAGCAATGAACAGATCGTGTCTGGCATAACAAAATTAAGTGGAGGTGAAAGAGCATATCAGGAAAAAGACAAAAAAAATTATGATACTGTTAATAACTCAGTAGTTGACACTATTGGGACTGTATTTATAGTCCAAGAGTCTAACAGTACCATGGCACAGGGAGAAACTGCAGAAAACACTGAACATAATCAAGACAACCATAACAAAGATGATGGTAACATTAAGAACAATATGGTAGAAGACAATAGTGAGACTCTCTTTATAGTCCAAGAATCTAACAGCTCCATGGCACATGAAGAAGTGACAGAAAATACTGAACATAATCAAGACAACCACAACAGAGATAACAGTATCATGAAGAACAATCCAGTAGTAGACAGTAGTGAGACTGTACTTATGGTCCAAGACTCTAACATCACCATCACACATGAAGAAGCTACGAAAAACATTAAACACAATCAGGATGACCACATCAAAGGTCACAGTAACATAATGAAGAAAATGGTAGTTGACATGAGTCGGAACAATAAGTTAATGGCCCAACGGTCTTGCAGCACCATGGCACATGAAGTAGCTACAGAAAATACTGAACATAATCAAGACAACCACAACAAAGATAACAGTATCATGAAGAACAATCCAGTAGTAGACAGTAGTGAGACTGTACTTATGGTCCAAGAATCTAACATCACCATCACACATGAAGAAGCTACAAAAAACATTAAACACAATCAGGATGACCACATCAAAGGTCACAGTAACATAATGAAGAAAATGGTAGTTGACATGAGTCGGAACAATAAGTTAATGGTCCAACGGTCTTGCAGCACCATGGCACATGAAGTAGCTACAGAAAATACTGAACATAATCAAGACAACCACAACAAAGATAAAAGTATCATGAACAATCCAGTAGTAGACAATAGTGAGACTCTCTTTATAGTCCAAGAATCTAACAGCACCATGGCACATGAAGAATCTACAGAAAATACTGAACATAATCAAGACAACCACAACAAAGGTCACAGTAACATAATGAAGAATCTGGTAGTTGACATGAGTTGGAACAATAAGTTAATGGTCCGACGGTCTTGCAGCACCAAGAGACATGAAGTAGCTACAGAAAATACTGAATATGATCAGGATAGTCACAACAAAGATAATGGTAACTTTATGAACAATCATGTGTTTGAAATTGGTAAGAAGCATGTAGTAGTGTGTCAAGAGGCTCACAGCATTGCAGCTTGTGATAAAGATGTAGAAAACATTCAGCAGAATCCTATGGTGGTCCAAAATATGATACCAACTGATAGAGTCTGCATGAAAATGAACAGATCTCTCAAGTCCGTAACAGAATGTGGACAGAGTCCATCACCAGAGTATCTAAACAACCAGACTGAAAAATCTGTTGAAGCAGTGCACAATGGGAACATCAATACAGAGCAGTTCCCAGCAAATTCTTCACTAGCAGCAAGCAGTGAAGACCTGCAGGCTCGAATATTGTCAGAGAAATGCAGTCAAGAAAGGCTGGCAGTATTATCATCAGACATGATAATTAATTCTAAAGCACAAGAGAATTCTTTCTTCAGACCATGTTCCACCAATGAACCACAACTGCAACCACAAAAAATGAGCACAGATCCTGTGGAAATAAAAACAGAGAACTTCCATGAGAGTGAAGTTTGGTCAAGTTGTAATAGCTCAGTTGGTCTTGTGAACAGTTACCCTAATAGAATGCACATTCCTTTCATAAAATGTGGAAGACTGACATCTTCAAAACTCTTCATCAAGTTTGTACTTCTTGGTTCATTAGCACCAAGAAGAAATAATGTTTCTCCTGAAACACTGCAAGATTTGAGTTCGGCTGATAGCCTAGGAGTGCAGTCTGGTTTATTAGGAAGAGAACCATTGAGGATGAACTGTGAAACTGGAACACAGACTAGCCCAGGGTTACTTGACGCCAAAATAAATCCAACTCAAGAGAATCTAAAGTTTGTCCAGTTTACTACTCCCACAGGCACCATTAATCATACTCAAGGACACAGTGAAGACTTTGTCCCTGATAGTTGTGGTGGCATATATGCCTTTCCATGTGCTGTTCCTTTGCCCCATTTTTCCCGTGTACAGCAGACTCTAGTAGATTCAAACAAATGCATGAAAGATAAATCAGCAGAGGATGACGTGAATATGAACAGAACTGCCATGTTAAGGAATCAATGTGAGTACAGTGATCCAGTTGACTATATGGATCACAAAATATCTACTTCTCAATTCAGTATGGCAAAAACTGTTAAGGTTCAACAAAGTAGTATATCAGATAAAGGGGGACATTCACCAGAATTACCTTCAAATCCGATGACACACTCTGGTCTGAATGCACCCACTCTGCAGGAAACAAATACTGGAAAAAGTCTTAGTAGTAATCAGGATAAATGTGGTACTTGTACCAGTCAAAAAGCAGTATCAGACATTCAGTATGGACAGCCACATAATGAGGTAAGGAATGCAAAATCACACCAACAAAATGAAATGTTTATACCAAAGACAGATGGTTTTGCTGAAAAGTTTACAGAAGTCTTATACTCAAAAAATAGTGAACATACGCAGAATAATTATGGTAATACTTCTAGGCAGAAGAGCAGCAAAAGGTCAAGCAGAGCAAGCCGGCAACTTACATTTTCCCCAGATTTTATTCCAAAGCTGTCAGATCCAAATTTGGATGTAAATACAGAAGATGGAGAAAGTAATGTTCAGAAATTATATAAGAAATCATATAAGAGAATTCGAGTGGTCCCTACCTCTTCAGATTCTGTGTCTGCTGGTAGTGATTCTACTATGTCAGATGCAGGGAACAGAGAAATCAAGAAGCCATGTCACATATCACTTAGGAAAGCTTCAGGCAATTGCAAGGATGGTGAAGTACTTGTTAGCAAGCAAGATGCTGAGACTTCCCCAGAAGTTATTAACCTTGTGACAGAAAGTAGTAGTAGCCATTCGTTCCCTGAAGTTGATGACAAAACCAATAACGAAAGGAAGTGGTTGGAAGAAGACGTGCCTGATTCAGAAGAACTAATGGCAAGAGTGATGGCAAATATTGAAGCTGATTTAGTAGAAGTGAAGAAACGCAAGATGAGTGAGGGTAATGATAGACAGGAAATAAGGAGAGAATCACCTACACTTTTTACACCACCACAATTTGTTGCTGATTCAGAAGAAATTGGCAGCAGGATTACTTGTGAACTGCTGGTAAGTGACTCAGAGGCAGAACGTGAGAAGATGCCACATAAGAAGAGCTTCTTACACAATTCAGCAGTGGGCAATGAGAGTGATAGTCTTAGTACCCAGCAAAGGAATAAAATTCAGGTTAGTATTTACTAAGAAATAAGTTTAACTTGTTGTGTTGCTGTTGTCATCACATTCAAATCCATATTTTCAGTAACTGCAACATTATAACTGCAGTTTTTGGTTGAGACACATTCAGTACCTTCTTGTGTGTGTGAATTTGAAATGTTGATGAAGCAACAATTGTGTAAAATTGGGAACAGTGGCATGGCAAGCATCTGAAATGTTTTAAATTAATTATTGTAACTGTGACAATAAAGTTTGGCTTGAAACCAATGTAATACCACCTTGTGCAAGAACTTGACATTTTTATGAAGAACACAAAAATATTGTTTTGTGTAATTTTTGTGTAAAATGGAAACAGTGGCAAGTTGTCTGTGTGGAATGATGACTTACAGATCATTACACATATTTATCAACATGAATGGTGACCAAGTGTGTAGGTAACATCTTTTATGCATTAAAAAGAAGCCACATTACAACATCACATGTGTTTGAAGTCACATATTGGTAATCACAGCTACACCAAAATAGGAGAATGGGGTCAATTATCTGAAGCTGAAGTCCATTATCAGTCCACATTATTGTTTTGTAATGTAGGAGACTTCAATTGGTGAGCTGAAACTGACAGCTATTAGCAGTATCATCTTTTAACCATGCACGTCATGGTATTAGCAGTACGCAAAATATATGTGGCAGACAAATTTCAGTGTCAGAATTCTGAGGTGTAAATTTGGAAAATGTCTCTTCAGTTAGTACTGAAAGTGGATGTTGTAATGGAATTTTAAGATAATAAGATGTCAATTACATACTGAAAGACATCTCATAATATACAAGTAAATCATCTAAGACAGATGTTTGCCAGTTACACAGGATGGTTTAGGTACAGAAATTTGTAAATCCACATTTGAAGACTTTATCATTAGGCATATGGCACAAATCCTGAGAAATAACATGTCTCTTCTAGCAAATCCTGTCTGTCACATTGAAGTCAGGAGCCCAAAACAATGTTATTGGCTAGTAGATAGGGAAGGGTGTTTGCAGATCTGCAGCATTCTGAACCTGGAAATTCTGAGGCAGTATTGTTCTGGGTTATGACACCATGTATTCTTATTGATGGATATCAAACTTTTAGAGGCGTGTGCTGCCTCTGTCTTCAAGTTTGAGGTAAACAGGGAATGAATGTGGTAGAACATGTAGGCAGGTTGAAAGGAAGGTCCATGGGAGGTTCCAAGATGACACAACCCACTGCAGGCCATTGGGAATGTGAGAATGCTAAAAAAAGTTCCTTGTAAGGGCAAAATATTTATTCGCAAGATGAAAATGGAAGAATGGAGACAGCTGTTATTGGGAAGCAAGACCCTGCCCTTTTTTGAAAGGGGGGGGGGGTTCTAGGTGGAGTCCAGTCTCAGGATGGAGTAACATTCCTTCAAGAACTGGACACAAAGCTTTCATGACCTGCTCAAGGACCCGTTCCTGTTCACGTTGGGGTGGAGTTCTGTATCTTACCACCTCGTGCATGAGCCAGTCCCTGCATTTGACTCTCTTGGCCAATGAAAATGACTGATTCAATGGATCTGAATGAAATGTACACAAGGTGTGTAGAACATACCTAAGTATGCATATAAAAAGATTTATTCAGTTGGGTTGATTCACTGCATAGAAAGACATTTTCCATTTCAAATATTAAAACAGGCATTTTTGGCCCAAGTTCATTCTTTAATAGGATGTCAACATGCTGTCTGTGTCACACACCTCTTTAACAGGATGTCAACATGCTGTTTGTGTCGCACACCTCTTTAACTACACCAACCACATGCACAATATTTATTCATTACATATATTTACTGTGTTTCTCCTACATGGTTTGGTACAAAAGGTACAGCTTGCATTTACTGCAGTACAACACCTATGATCAACCATTGTACAAATTATTGTAACTTCAGTAAATGCCAGCTCTGCCTTTTATATTTATGACATAACTATTGTAGTAACCATAGATGATAGCTGCACAACTATGTGGTTTTGAGTAAAAGACACAAAGTTCTCCCTGATGATGGTGTAATGCCGAAACATATAGGAGAAACACAGTAAATATATGTAATGAATAAATATTGTGCATGTGGTTGGTGTAATTAAAGAGGTGTTTGATAATTAGAGAATGTGTGGAATGAAGTATTTCAAGATGCTGTCTGTGTGTCTAAGACCATTGCTTCTCTGACATAACCAGCACTGTTTTAATTCCTAATTGTCGCTGGTTTCCTCAATTTGATTTTGAATTAGAGTTACAGCTCCCCTGAATCTGATGAAACTTACTAGCATGAAGTGCCTTACCTTGTAATCTCCTACCATCAGGTATTGAAATATGGTTGAAATGTGGTGTGGAATAAACACTAATGACACACATGTTAGGGTCCTCAAATAGATCATAAGAATATGCAAATTCTGGTAGGGTAGTGTTTCTACAGAGTATAAAATAACAACCATGTCAAAATTTTCTTCAGTTCTTGTTTGATGATGGTACTAGGTATGTCAGTCTGACACAGAGATGGACTACACACATACCCTGCAGTGATGTGTTATGCTGTAAGTAGACAGTTAAAAATATGGCCATGGTGGTGTGGTAGTTAGAGGTTATACAATGCCGTGTTTTGCATCACATGGCACTAATTTTTACCAAATATTAATTTCATTTTGCAGGCTGATATTCACAATCTGGAGACTGAGATAAAGGAATGCGAGGCAGAGCTTCAAAAAGTGACAAAGAATACATCCACTTACTTTGAAAATGAGTGTGGTGACAGTGAAAATGAGTCCGATGACTTTGTTGAGTCGACACCAAAAAGAAAAAGTACAAACAAGACTTGGTTAGTCTATCCAGTACAAATTTTTACCCATAGGATTCACATACAGAACATATAAGTACTTTGTTAAGAATGAAACTTAAATTGTTGGTGGTGGTGGCATTACTACTACTACTACTACTGATGTTGTTATTACTTGTGCTGCTATTATTATTATTATTATCATCATCATCATTTATTAAAATGTTGTTTTAAAAACACTTTTTCATTGTAGACACAGTATATTAAGCGAGCAAAAATAAAACAGGAGGGCTTCTTTTATTAATAAAAGCCCCTAGAAAAAAGGTTAAACAAATAACCTTGTGAGCACTTTTGGCACAAACTGATGAACTGATGCATGTCCACATGTGGAATGTGTTTCATGAAAGCTCCTGCATCCACTGAACATGGGATGTGTGAACAACGCCCTCATCCTGATAACATGTCTGCTACTTCCAGTACATTTTGATTACATACTGTGTTTCTTGCACATACTTATCAGTTTTCCCTATATGCATGTTCTGTGACTAGATGCCTATAGGTTAAGTCTTGTTTATGTGTACTAAACCTTGTCATGTAAATTTATTTTTGGTTTAGATCTCCCTAGTGTAACCTGTACTTGACAAGAAATTCAATTTAACCAATTATATTTCTCAGGTATGGGTCAAAGTACAGAAGACACCAAACAAAGGTGTGACAGAATGGCCCTAAATATAAATTTCATTATAATTTGCCCTGTTTATCTGAAAGATTTGTAGCCTATTTTATTTTCATAGGGAAGAGGAATATGGATCACCATGCTGTGGTGTGTGTGAATCATGGTTGATTTTCATGAATTCTTGTATGACCTTATGCCAGTGGAGGCCAGTTCAGTCTCATACATTTTAATTTCCTAAAATTGATATTAACGCCGTGACGATTGCTCCAACTTATCAGGTGGGAGTGACACTAATGGATCTATAGTATGGTCTTTAAGTAATGGGTGGTGATAGAAGAAAATTCAGCTTTCCTGGACATGCCTTTCTTTATACAATATAGAAATCAACAGTGGCAGAAGCTTGCCCCCCCCCCCCCCAGTGAAGCTAATGTACCATTGAGGCAAGGAATATGAAATGTTATGTTACAATAAATTATAAAAACTCTTTCAAATTAAGTATATAATATTCTTTATAAGGCAACAGTGTGGAACATGAAGGGTGTATGTCTGACCTTAACCTACACTTCTTGAACAAGAATAGCATTTGGCAATACATTGCCAGTTGCAAAAATGAAACATTCTGTGTCAAACAGAATGGAAATCCTATGACCAGCACATACATTCAACATACCAACCCTTGAAATTTATGGCATTCCACTAGTAAACTACAATCGTACACTTCCTCAGTATTATATCATTAACAACAAAGAATTTGTAGGAGTGCATGTCTTTGCAATAGACAGTAGAGTTCTGAGCTCTGCCCATAATTCCTTTATCCATTTGAACATTTAACAAATGATAAAGCAGAAACAAAATTTCAAGCTCTCTGTAATATAATACTTGTATATGTATATGTGTGCAGTAGTACTGTACCTGCAGTATAGGAACATCAAAGCCAATGAAATATACATATAGCAAAGAATATGGAAAATATTCTGAGTTCACTGTCCCACTGTTGTTTCATTCTATTTCAACTGTATGCTGTCATTACAGGGATGCCAAAGCCAAAGATGATGGCAGACCAGAGATCAAAGAGGCTCATTTTCAACAACCAGACCAAGGGAATCTCACATCTCCATTTTCAACAGTGCAGAACACTGAGACGAAAATACCACCGCATAATCCAGACCCTAATTACATTTTACCTGGCAGAAGTCCATCAGTTATTAATTCTACAGGAGTCCACTGTAAACAAACTGGCACACCTACATACCAAAATGCTGTTGTCAAGTCTCATGCAGTGTCTCCAAAATCTAAACAGACCACTGAACTTCCACATAAAAATTCACAATCAAACTTGCCAATGATGAGGACAGAAAAAGTTGGCTCAGGTGTAATACATACATCATCAGTGCCAGCAAACAGCAGCAACACAATGAAAATATTAAATCCAGCATGTGTCTCTGAGCCAGTATTACCACAACCGTCACCCCAAATATCTACAGTTCGGAGGCCCCACCCAACAAAACTGTGTTTCGTGTGTAGTGGTTTGCACGCTGGATTAATTGCCAGAGTGAAGGCATTATCAAAATTGCTGGGAGCAGAATTTTCAAGTAAATTTGAGCCACATACAACACATCTTGTAGTGAAGGCCTCTGACACCATGATGGCAGATAAGACACTTAAGTACCTGTCTGCAGTAGTCAAGAAGACATGGATTGTATCTATTGCTTGGGTCAATGCCTGTCTTCAAGCAAGGAAGCTAGTACCAGAGGTTAGTCATCTTACTCCACCACTTTGTCATAGCTACATTCCTTGATGGATTAAGATGAAATATACGTCATTGTTTACTGGCAAAGGAAAAGAAAAAAAGTAACTTACCTCACTCACTCAATGGAGGAAGTTCTTGAAAAGCTACTAGTCATTTATCTGGTTAAGAAATCCCTTGCTTTCATACATTTTAAGGTTCATAAATGTTTTCACAAAAAGCTGCCACTGAATGCAATCCTGAGACCACTGATTCCAGTCTGTACTGTATTTAATTTAAAATATATTTAAGATTAACTTCTGTATATGTCCAAGTCTTCCAAGTTGTCTCTCGGTTTTTGTGATGAAAGGTAAGAGGAGTAAGTTTATATGCTTAGACCTTAACATGTATGGTGCAGCATAATGTTCTGCAATTAAATTGTACGTCATATGATGATTGGCAATATTAAGGAGAGTGTGGATTAAACATTGCTTTGTTTAACCCTTAGGCGACTAATGTCATATATATATATGGAGCACCCACTCTTGATGTTTCTAGATCACACACAACGACGCAGCACAGTCGGTAGGACTCCTCTGGATGAGTGATCAGCTCGTCGCAGAGACCTCTACCTGACAACACACGACACTCACAACAGAC
>Ga0268261_10003447_pt1 | contig 11637 bp, 11 predicted proteins | sample TergutNc150P1_FD_190353 | JGI IMG/M metagenome (GOLD analysis project Ga0268261, IMG submission 190353) | Nasutitermes corniger P1 segment gut microbial community from laboratory colony in Florida, USA - Nc150 P1 (SPAdes) (version 2) | ecosystem: Host-associated > Arthropoda: Insects >... | reverse complement strand
AAGAATAGGCGCTCCATATATATATATATATATATATATGACATTAGTAACCTAAGGGTTAAAACGTGGTTTTCAACTCATCCATGACACCAGCCAGCAGCAATCATTTGCACTATTCATTTCTGTATTTTCCCCCATATCTGATATCTGCACTGCACAAGGAAGTGGAACTCATTTTATACTTCACAAACAATACTAGCAAAGTTTCTCTTGCTATAAACATAACACTTGGTGTGAGAAATTTAAAATACCAGCTCAGCCAGACTTTTGCAGCACACAGCAGCCAATCTGCATACAACTCATTATCAGCTATGGGCTTAGATTTTATTCAGCCAAGAGGGTTGCAGTTATGACACATATACTTACTGAACCATTCTTGCTCAGTGCCAACCTTGCCTAGAACTTTTCTTCTTCTAGACCATGTTTAAAACACATTAAAACAGGAACACTATCTCCATCCATGTCTCGGTACTCAAGCATAGCGACCATCCCATCAATGTCCATGGATTCACCTATATACAAAACAAATCGAATTGACTGAGAGCATATGTTAAGCCTAACTAATGAAAGCCTCCATTAACAAAGCACCAACCTATCATACATGTCTGAAGAGTGTTTCAAACCAACCTGTGTAAAACTGCAGATCCTTGAATCGGCCCAAGATATCTTTCATGACTTTATTTGTATTGTTCTTGAACACACTAACTTCATCAGGACTCTTTTCTTCCAATCTCTGGACCAATCTGGCAACAGAAAAGCACCCATTCTCTATTATACTCTCAAACAGACCGAGCATCACTTATCAAATCCTATAAATACTCAAGAGATTCTAGCTCTCTCAGTATGATGCAACATGACAACTTAAAACACCAGACTACTATGGACAATGTTCTTCTTGCCTCCAAATGCAAACATGTTCAGCATAAGGAATTATTTTAAAAGAGGACTTGCTATCACCACTTTCAGCCATGACATAACACTACTGGAGAAAGGTGTACTTCCAATGGCAGCTTCTACTTGAGAGTCCACCTTCACCTCAACATGCAGAAAAAACTGTCCGTACAAGATCCTTTTGGATCACATAAGTCAAGACACGTTTCTGTACATACTACAGACAGAATATAAACGGCTGCAAGCTTGTCCTTAAAGCTGTTCAACAACAGTTTTAATATCAAAACCCCAATTTTATGCTTGTCTAATTCACATATTTTAGAATTTTAGTATCTAAATATTTCCAGTGAGAGCACTCAATACTTAGACCAGGGTGCTGGAATTGCATGTATCTGCTCTACAAGATTCCCTGAGAATGGCACCGAGGTGCCAAAATCATGAACTGTATTTTATTAAGTGCATTTGTCAGCTGATATACTTACTGACTGCTTAAGTAAATTCAACCTATACATAAACTGGGCTGACAGCACATTAATTTATGAAACTGACCAGGCAAAGGGTTCAACACATTTCACACTCCTGACAGATGAAGCAACATACTTTCATTAGCTTTTGAATATACAAAACATTGCAACCTGAAGGGCTTTAAATGTTGATTATTCATAACAGGGATAAAATGGCTCTAGTATACAATCATACCACAAGTACGTATAATAAATCAGAGGTTACTGAGGATATCAACACTAACTTTTTCATGTAATCCTTCAGGTACGCTGTAAAACTCTTCTTGTCACCAAAGGCATATGTTTCACTAAGTCTGTGGTTCAACACAATATCAACTCCAGATTCTACTGCTTCATCTGTTCCCTCTGAAGCTTCCTCAGCAGATGGATTAAATCCTTCTATTTGCACATCACCCTGCTTCCTCGTTATAAGCTGCAAAACAGACAATTATATGGTCAAAAACTACATTAAGTCTGACACTTTTGATGACACGCTAGAACATTCCATAAATACAAATAGTTAATGGGGACAGAAAAATTTGTTGTTCTGTTTCTTATGAGAGAAATACTCTTAACACTAAATCGTAGCAATTCTCACCTGTTCTTCATGTGTCCCCAATACCTGCTGGACTGCACAAACCTTTATACATCTTCTCCAAATAAGTAAAAAAATCACACATGCCAACACACTAGTTAAAGATAATTCAAAACTAACCATTATGTTTACTTGAAACTTCCTTTCTTGACCAGAGGTACACAAACTTTCCAAAAATCTACAACTGACCTCACATTCTATGTGCTAGAAGGGTAAAATAAAACATGTTCTGCACTCAGAACCCATCAACATTGGACACAATTGTGCAAAATTTAGCCACCCAGTATTTGTGCACCCCTGTTCTTGACAACACAAAACAGCAGCTTTTCTCTCCAGCCTTCTTCCACCTGCATCAAAACACCCCAGTTCAATGCCACAAGCATTTATTCACCACCCATTCTTCAAATTTCATACTCTGATATTCTTTATAATTTTACATTTCTCAAATAATCCATTCCTGTTGCATTACTGAAATGGCTGGGATTCAAAACAAGTACCACACAAATACAAACAAGCAGCCTTTCTGTCTCAGCTAACTTGGTTCACTGATATTCTTACATTTCTATTCTGCATCATGAGCATATGGGGAATGCCTATGGATTTAAAAATGTTCGATCCCTCATCAGGGATGATCACTTCAGACAATAAAATAAGTGCACATAAAATATTAACTTTCTAAAGTTGTATATAGTCAGTATAGGGACTAGACTACACACTGGAAAACACAGTACACAACTGGGATGTTCACGAGAATTTTTTCTCTTCTCCAGTACATCCAAACCACCTCTGTGGCCAACCCAGCCTACTCCTGCTATTAAATACATGTGCGCGTGTGTAACACAGATGGGGCATGCAGCTGACTATGCATGTCCATCCATTGCTGATGATAAGAATGAGTAGAGAAATACCTCTGCTCCCGTGTGTTCATAGCGTGTACAGGGCAACTTCAACTTTACAGTGTAATGTATGGCACTTCAATACACTGCAGTGGGGGGAGCAGGGGACTGAACAGCACCAAAGTGAATCCTGTGTGACCAAGAATTCCAGATGCATAGTGTGTGAAATTCCAGTTCATACTGTGTGTCTCATTTTCACCTAAAGATCTTTCCTCCAGGATATATATGAGAAACAAAGTGCTATAGCATGTATTGCTTCCAACATTTCATTACAAATGTTGGTTATTAGAACATGCATACAATGAATACACAGAATGTGCACTGTACCAACATTTCTGACAGAGGTCTTCATGCAGAAACACCATGTCATCAAAAATGCTGAACATAAATATCAAATACACATCCAACAATTAATATTCTCCCATTCACTGCATACTGACATTTATAATGGAGCCAAACTGGTTCACCAACATTTTACTATGAAAACGCACAGAGTGCAAATTGCTGCATGGATGGGGGAAGTCAGATACCGTTGCGTCAATTGTAAGAAAGTTATGACATCATAAACCTCTGTAATTTGGTTGGTTAAAATAATTATCCCCAGATCTTGACAACAGTGTGGAAGATCATAATTATGTTCTCCACATGATGAAGAGAATAAACACACAACATAACTTCTTTATGCACATGTGTAATGTCCATTTAAAACATTACCAAGCTGGGAAATATGGAGCGGTCTCATTCAGCACTCGCAAGAAATCAACGGTAATTCATGCATATTGATAACAACATTACCTAGCAAATTCCATACCAATATAAATTCGAAGACAATATTTAGGGGTGTACTTTTCACTCAATTCGTAATACCTGAAACTTTGATGTTCTTTGCATCACTCGCACAATGTACTGATGTATCACATCTTGAAAGACATTTCCGCAATCGGAACCAGAAACGAAGTACCCAGTTTGCGTTGTTCACAGCACTAGTGTTTCTTCACTCGGCTACCCTATTAGGCGGTGGGTGGACTGTTTGGGCCATTTTATTAGCAGGCGGCACGTCAATTGTTCGGCCAATTTACTGCACGTTCATTAATAGCACGTAACATTCACCAAATTAAGCATTCTTCGAAAGCTGTAGTGGAATTTTAAAATGTAACCATTTTTTCTTATAATTCATGCATGAATTTCGAACGTAAACTTTTACCAGATTCTTACCTTGCCATAGACTTCATACAGTACATCATCAATAAGCTTTATTTTGTACGTATCAGAGAACATCTCATCACCTGAAATTTAATCACATATTTAACAGTCAGTGTAAATGATTTACAATGTGGAAGACCTTTAACATACTTTAACTACCAAACGCACATTACCTACAGCAAAGAAAAGACGTCACGTCATATTCGCATTCAGAATATCAAAACTGTCAAGACTTCCTACATGACACAACACGCCTTGACAATACTCACGCTAGTTGCACGGAAACTAACTTTGACCCGACAAACTCCAGCAGCAGAATAAACATAAAAGTCGTATGTAAAAGCAGTGTACATAATATAGATTAATAATTACCAGTAAAAATGTCCTTGTAAATCCTCATTCTGGAAGATGGTTTGAGATTTGATCAACAGACAGCAGCTAAACAGCCGTCAACGTACGTTGCGAACCGGAAAAGACCCTCATAAACGCTTGCATTGGTCAGGCGCGTTTAATACGTCGTATTCAACAATACAGGGATGATGATCTGTGCAGGCATGCATGTATCACAGCAAAGATTCGTATTTACATTGACACGTATCGCTTAATTTGGTGGGTCATGGAGTTTATAACTGAAATTTCGAAGACTGTACTCTTTGGTCTATGATTGACGACCTGTAATCCGTGGGCACAAGTCAACTAGTTGTAGGTTTTGGCCATACGCTGTTCGGTGTTAAGACGCACGTATTGTGGTTGGAAACTGTCATTTATTAGCATTAAATACATTGTGGTGAAATTGGTGTTTTATTTTATGTGGTTGGTGTGCTGCATTATATTTTTATACATGGTGAAAGAATAGGTACGTCACATTTGATGGTCGTTACTGTTATTACATTGATCGTGGTAATGTCTGCGTTGTGTGGTAAGAGTAAGTCATTTCGTTTTAGACATTGATTTCCGCCTTCTGAACGATAGGTTATCGTACAGTACGAAAGGAGGGTGTGATCGATAGCTCATAATTTTGAGGCTGTGTTTGAAATAAATGAAAAGAGCAAGCTGTTTCATGTTTTAAATCATGGTAGGTAGGCGTAGCCGATGGCCCTCTGCACTGAACACATTCCTGTGCCCTACCACTCAGCTGCTGAACCAGACAATAAAACCTTGTTTGCTTCATTCACCTGAAGCATTTGTATACTTTTCGTTTATACCAGAAGAATCTGGCATGACTTTAGGGATATGGATTTTCAGAAGTCATAATTTCTTTTGTATACCAAAATAAATATCTCTGATTAATGTGTAAAAAGTGCTGATATAATATAAATGTAAGAAATACGAAAAATAAGAATATGAATGCCCCGAATTTCATTATGCCAAGAACTTAAGTTGCGTGAATACTAGAGTGTGGAAAAAGGTAAAAGCAATCTCATTACAGGCCTGGACAGGCCCTGAGGGTGCCAGGAGGTTGAGGCTCCCAGATTTCAAGACAGTCGGCACATGAAGGTGGTAAGGTTGTCAGCCCTACGCACCGGCCGCCTTTACCCCCAGAAATATTTCTGGTACTCATTTCTGTTAGAGTCTGTCAACCCCAGGGCCATAGTGCGGCCGGAAGGATTATGTCAATGAAAAATTCCAACGACATCATCGGGAATCGAACTCGCGACCTTCCGACTTGTAGCGCAGTGCCTCAACCAACTGCGCTGCCGCGTGCCTCCAGAGTGTGGAAGCAGTGACTAAATATGGTCTGTTTCATATATCATATGAACTGTGAGTTGAGACTGCAGTTCACACAATCTTGCAGTGTTTTTGTCGCCAGGTCTGAAGTGTGATTGAAGTTTGGAATCAATGCCCTACATCTTAGTGAGGGGCAATCTGTCATCTTACGGGACAGACTACTCATGGCGGGTTCTTGTCTCAGGCTTGAAAGGTAGGGCTTAAAATTACAGTGACAGGTAATTTATATAAATATGTATAATAGCATTACTGTGTGTGCTGTTTATAAACACAGACTTTTCTTTTCTTGTCAAGGTTTGATTAAGTGGCCTGTTGCTGTCATTTCACCGGTCTTCAGGGCCTTCATTTCGCTTTAAATTGATGTTTTACCAAGATCTTGGAAACTCTTGTAATTCCATCTTTTCTATGTGGTGTGTCAATTTTTTACCTTGTATATATTGTTATTAGATCTTACATTGTTTTAAGTTTCTGCGGTTTTTTTTCAGTTACTTGAAAGCGTGTTGTTAAACATTTCAGTTGTAGTTATATTTCTTGTGCTATGCCTGTTGGTTGACGATGCTATACCTTAAAGCAATAATCGGGAAACGTTTGGTTCTGACCAGTTTTTGTGCACCCCAGATTTCATTCTTTGATTTGCAAGCTTATTACACTGAAAATTATTTCACCTGAAAAGTAGAGGATTATTGGTGTCATTAAAGAGTGAGTAGAAAAGTCATAGGAATTGTTCTGATTGTGTTTAATTTTGTTCTGTGAAGCTATGAAGCAGAATGTAATATGTGCATGAGGCTTATATGCCTTTTTCTTTCGCCAGTTTTTTCACATACATGCCTCATTTATAAGCATACGGATTCTGTGCTGATATGCCAGTCAACTGAAGAGCATGGGGGTGGGTGCTGTAGTAAACAGAAAATGGCATGTGAAATTATGAACTTAAGTAGCTTTTTCTGTTGTCAAGAAAACTGAACTTAACTCAATATGGATGGTATGTTGGTTAAGTGGACTAATTGCAGGTATTTATGTTTACTGAAACTAACCATCTTTAGATTGAACTAGACCCTTGAATCAGTGCGTTTGTGATGAAGATGTGTCAATAGACTGACATATGTTTGACATTTTCTGCCATTTAGCTTGTGGTTAAAAACATGGTGTTTCAGAAGTGACACTGCTTTTATTGTCAGATACAAGTATGCTTGGCTCTGTTGAGTCTGTTGGATGAAACTGATCACTTTGTCTTCTGGTTCTGAAATGTTGTGTTATTTAACCTTTTGGCACTGGAGTTTTACATTTAAATGTTAGCACACCCTGTATGTAAAATGTGAATAATACAGGAACCAAAAAAGGTAGCATTATGAAATAAACGGCATTTTGAAGAGAAAAACGGAGAGTGCGCAGCATGTTTAAAATACTCAGTACTTATAGTTGTTGAAAAAAATATATAAAATGCAATATCTGGAGGGTAGCGGTACGCCCGTCCTATATATAGGACGCACGGTTCTTAAAGGTTAACCAGAAACAAGGCTGTAGAAAGATGTTCATTATATGTATATGCCAGTTGAAGTTAGAATAATATTATAAAACTTCCATACATGTTAGTTGTGTGTAGAGAGGGGACTCTCGGGTTTTGTGAGGAGCCTTCTGCCTTTTTAACCTGTGAAGACTTCAAAACATTTACTGTTTTTTTTTTTGTTGAATTTGTCTGCTGTGCAAATGGATGTTCCTTCTGTTATGTTTATCTGATTTTCCGTGACTTATGAATATGCAAACTTTTATGTATTTTAAAACAAATTTTCACCAAATATGCCACTTACATTTTTTTTTTGTGCTTTTCTTGAATTGCACTGTCTGTCTGCAGGTGCCTGTATTTATTCTGTGATTTGTAATTTTCTCTCTTGTTGCTTAACAAACTCCTTCATAGGAAATCTTCAGCTCTGCAACCTATCACCACTGTTTTTCTATAAATTGAAAAATTATGAAGGCACCAGACATGAGAGAGGAGGAAGATTTGTTTATAGATTGCTCTGTCATGGCTGGTGGGAATAAAATGCATGTTTTATGACTTCTGTTATTGACTTTTGAACTGTTACATAATTTTACACTGTCCATAGTATTGTAATATGGAGGTAAGAGGTGGCAGCATTGCAGTCTGTGACTGGTATATTGTCTAATGGTCCCTTTCTAAAACACTTTAAAAGTAGGGGTGGTTTGGCTTATAAAGCACTTGCATGCCAATACAACAGATACATTCTGTGCCAGTTTTAAGTTGAGATGCATGTCAGAAATGACTGATTTTTGCATTATAAAATCACTTGGTTGTTTGGACACTGTAAATATATGAGTAAGAGTGTTGATAAGTAGATTGTTACCAAAGATGTAACAACGTATGGGTTTCGGGTCCTTCAGGAATGACAGCCCTGGTTGGCTTCCCTTCATTAATTTTGCCTGGCACAGACTCATTGTGAAGTTGTATATGCCAAGCTAGAGTGAAGGTGTTACCACTGTGTGGGGAACTGTTGAGATACGCAGCTCTGGAGTGACAGTTTAACATAGAATTGAGAGGTCTTTTTAAAGTGGAGTTGTCAGCAGTGGTTTCCCACTTGGGTTTAAAATTGTGGAGCTTTGGTGTCAGTCAGATTTCAGTGCATATTGTTCATAAAACACAAAGCCAACTTGTTTGGTTATCCCTTTTTGATTTGCTCAGAGTTAATGGGGTTGTACTTTTGGTTAATAAGTTCAAATTACATCATTTAAAGTTCTCAAGATGTATTGTTCTATGCAGAAATGGGTAGTTGGCGTGATGGAAACAGTCTTGGATTTTGGAAACTGAGTTAATTTATGTCTTAAAGTATGTACTGTTAACTATCCTTGATTTTATTATGCTTGAATGTGCAAAGACAATTTGGTAAATACAGTATATATACAAGTGTCACATTTAAGCTTTTTGTAAAATCAGGATTGTCATGTAGAACAACCGTACTGTAATGGCCATTTTTATACGGACTTTGCAGCCTACACGCTGATGTGGGCTGTGCATACTTTTGTTATGTATGGCCCTAGGCACTCTATTTGTGTATTAGGTTATCAAACTACTTTTCCTTTTATTTGTAATTTTATTAAAAAAATGTCTCTAAGTAGCACTGTTAAACAGGCTATGTATTTGTCACTGAATTTTTAATCTTAGTTGGAAGTTCAGCATTTTTAGGAGGGAAACATTTGGGCTAGGGGTGTTGACATACTGAGAGGAGGTTCACTTTTTTTTCTGAAGCCTTCTGGTGCTTCTGGCATGACTTAATTAAATATCATGTATGTGAAGGTACGTCTCGATTGTACATTCTTATAATGTTTACTGTGTTATGTCTGTATAAGTGTGTTTGGTGTGTATATGTCTTGTGTTGCTCATTGTGTATATTCTGTGATGAATCAGTAGTACATTTCACCTTTTATAGGAAAACTGTCTTCTGTCAGATTTGGCGCAGAATTGTGTTCTGTGATGACAAAATTATGGGAAGGTTGGATTGGAAGTTATGTTGTGGTGTAATTACATGATTATGAGAGGGTTAGAATGGGATTTGTGTTCACCATCATTCTGCAGGAGACTGCTATGATTGTGCTGTATGTCTGTGTAGTTCAGTTTAAGGAAAATTGGCATGACAGGCGTGTTACTGCACATTCTGCTAAATCGTAAAAGAACCAGTTTCAGCCTTATTCAGTGCAAGTGCATCCATTCGCAGCTGTATCTAAATATGCAAGGCATTTCTAAGCAGTTTGGAGACGTAGCAGATCTACCAGAAACTATTTCTGCAAGTTTGTTTTTGTTGGCAATTTAATAAACAATATTTAAAACTGGTATATGTACCACAGTGCTGTTTTATCATGTTTTACTTTCATTTGTTGAGAATTAAATTTCATATATTGACATGAGTTGAAAAATATAGTGTTCTGTAGATTTGAAGACAAGAGTTACATTAAAATAAAGTACATGTACCTAGTTCTTCTCCTCGTTATTTATAAATTGACGGTTGTCTTTTGCAGTATCAGTAGGCTTAGAGTTTTGTTTTATTTTCTTAAGGTCACGATTTTGTCAGTTTGTATACAGCTTGGCTAGCTCTGTCAAGTTCGTAACATGTGTTCTCTTGCAGTAATGTTTCTCTTTTCAGCATGTGACATTGAACAGCTGAAAAGATTTCCTTCTGGTGGTTATTGTGATGAATCTACGATTGTTTACCTGCAACATCCTTGTGTTGTTCTAACTGCTCTGGAAGTTTTAGGATATGAAGTTGTTGCTTCTTCATCCACATCAATTAAACAAGACTATAATGAGTATATGTGGACTATGAGAAAGGAATTTTCAGAACCAGAACCATTGTTGACTAAACCAAGTAAGAATTTTAAATTAATTGTCAGGTCTTTGAAAATAAATGTGAAGTTACCTGAGAAACCAGCATGTTTCACTGTAGATACATGTACCCTGTGCAACATGTTTATTGTCCCCTTTCAAAGTTATCATGTTTAAACACTACTTTCAACTGTGTACAGCTGTGTTAGAATTAAAGGACGCTTTCAGACTTTGAAGAGTAAACTGTATCAAGAATTCTCCCTCTTTGTTTTTTTTTTTCATGAACACATCCAAGCAGGTTCCTTCATTGTGTGAAGTTCTTAATTATTAATCATCAGGTTTCTTTGAGATGAAAAGTTTGCAGCAGTTAGAATTTAATTTGCCAACGTGAAAGAAGTAAATGAATATGTTTTGGCCTGTATTCACACATTATTAAACTACACTTCGGAATAGTAGTGCAGGATGAAACACAGAGGCCGTACATGGAGGAATATGTGGTAGAAAGCTCAGGTATGCAGAAATGCGAATTGATGCATGCATACTATTTTATCATGTTGTGAGTTTTGTATATGTGAGCAGAGGCTGCACTGTACTTGTCACGAAATACTGTTGGTGTAATAAAATCAGGGATGGTGATGTGGGGTGGGACATGACATTTGAAATGCCTGCAGGGTTTTGGTTGGACACCCTGAAGGTAAGAGACCATTGGGAAGACCAAGGCATAAGTGTGAAAATAATATTAAAATGGATGTTCTAAGAAGTATGATGTGAAAGTGTGGACTAGCTGCAGGCTTTTGCCAAACACAGTACAGAATTACTGGGATTCATAAAAGATGGATAGTTTCTTGGTTAGTATAATGACTGTTAGCTTTTTAAGAAGGACCCTGTGCTCCATTGATTAGTGCTTCTGCCTTTGTAAAGAAGGTATTGTGATGTGTCCTGTGGTGTGTAACTTTAATGTGAGTTAAACTGTAATTACATGTGTGGGTGTTTGGGTGAGACCTGAGCTGTGGGCTGTGTGCTGTCTGCTAGTGGTGTAACCATCACTACACTGCAACTCATTGTTACAGCTCGTGTCCCACTGAACAGCCTCTAAGGAACTATACTCATTTCTGTTCAGCATCTCAGTACGGCTTAGTGGTTGCATTTTGTATGACTGCTTTTTATAGTTTTATGCACACACACACACATGCACATACCCACAAACACACACATACACATACACTGTTTCACTGCTTCACAGTATACTTGCTGTCTTGTTCTTGCTTTTTACTGTTGGAGCCATATTCTTGTTTGACTGTAATTTCATCAGTTTGCTTGCATCTTGTTTTGTACATTACTTTTCTTCTTGTTTGTCATTGCTTTTAATCAGTAATGAAATGATTATTAACCTTTAGGTGACTAACGTCATATATATATATATATATATATATATATGGAGCACCCATTCTTGATGTTTCTAGATCACACACAACGACGCAGCACAGT
>Ga0268261_10003446_pt1 | contig 11638 bp, 6 predicted proteins | sample TergutNc150P1_FD_190353 | JGI IMG/M metagenome (GOLD analysis project Ga0268261, IMG submission 190353) | Nasutitermes corniger P1 segment gut microbial community from laboratory colony in Florida, USA - Nc150 P1 (SPAdes) (version 2) | ecosystem: Host-associated > Arthropoda: Insects > Digestive... | reverse complement strand
CGTGGGTTCGAATCCCACCGGGGGCATGGATATTTGTCTGTTGTGAGTGTCGTGTGTTGTCAGGTAGACGTCTCTGCGACGAGCTGATCACTCGTCCAGAGGAGTCCTACCGACTGTGCTGCGTCGTGTGTGATCTAGAAACATCAAGAATGGGTGCTCCATATATGTATGACATTAGTAGCCTAAAGGTTAAGCCACACCAAAGCGGTCCAATGATCAGCAAATCTCTGCAAGTTTACAGTGCATTCAGCAAACAGTTTGTTTTAATAAAACAAGTAACTTCAATAAAAGCAAGAAAATTTGTTGCTACTGTATGTCAACAATTCATTGCCAAAGCTTCTTGTATTGGATAAGGACTGTGCAAAGAAATCAACAAGAAATACAACTGTGCAACAAAATCAGCAAGATATAAGAAAGAGAGATATTCTGTATGATCAAGACAGAAAAAGGCTAAACCAAAGCCTGTTGCAAAACTGGATGACTTTGAAAAAACATCACAAGGAAAACTGTTCACAATATAAATGATGCAGAACACTCTTCTATGGTTCAAAACAGTTCTAAAATATTTACAAGTGAAAATGAATTTTTCTGGATCAAGAAATCTGGCATATAATACTGTGCACCAGTTAGGATTTACATTTAGTAAAGTGACACCGTGGCATATAGTGAAAGATTTAAGAAGAATGGACAAGTGACCCTCCAGTTATGACATAAGACCTACGAGATGTAAGACATCAGACATGTATTAATGAAAAACATCATAGTTGTTGGATAAAATCTTAAGTCTGAAGGTGCCCAAAAAAAGAGATTAAATATTGGTGGGGACCTACATTTTTTTACTTTTTCTTTCGTTGCTCTGTTACATCAAAATCCACATCAATGATCTCCAGTAGTTTTGTATATGTATGGTGTTAAGTTTGAAAGAAGAATTTTGAATAAAATTTTGTATGTAGATGATAACAGTGATATTCCCTGATAAATATTAGCATTCACTTCATCACTGTTTTAATATACAGTCACACAGTGCACAGAAATGTGTCTGTTGTATGTCTGGACAAGATCAAAACCATGACACACAAAACAGAAAACATTTTGTACATACATGTAAGGATATAAAAACCACAAACTCAAGGCTGCCTTATAAAACAAGATGCAGAAGAATAACCAAGTATATAACATACTTGCTAAATTGGCTTAGAGCTGGGTATAACGGTGAGCTATACTAAAGATTGTAATAAACCATCAGGTTCCACAAAAGATGGGGAAGTTCTTGATCAGCTAATTGATTATGAGCTTTTGAAGGACTTGGTGCATCTGACGAAAACACACACACACATTACATGTAAACCACATCATCAGGCAATACACACAAAATATAATGTATCAAATGTAAAAAAATTACTAATGAAATGTGGATCAGGTTTGTAAGACACTATGTAAAGGTAAGGTAAAGTAGCCCCGTTACAGGCCCGGTTGTGGCCCAGAGGGGGGTAGAGATATAGCTGTACTCTTCCAAGACCTTGGCGCTGGAAGGGGGTGAGTGGTCAGGAGCATGCCCCAGCCGCACTTTACCCCTGGGAAAGACCCGGTACCCATTGTACAGGAGGCTGGGTGGGCCCCAGGGCCGGTCTGGATGAGCGGAAAATCTTGCAGCCACTGCGATTTGATCCCCGGACCGTCCAGCCCGTAGTCAGTCGCTATATTGACTGAGCTACCGGGCCCACAAGACACTATGTACTGACATTCATTTACACCAGGTTCATAAGGTACACCATGCACACTAGCAGTAATCATCACAGGAAACACATACGCCTGCGTGTCCTGTGCTCCAGCCTGTGTCACTCTCGACCATAACTCTGTGGATGCTTCTAGAACTTGACGTAATGTCCTTTCAACCTTCGGCAGATCGCCACTCCCTTCCACTTCTGCTGACAACTGTTCCGCTGCATGAAGCAACTCACTGAAATCTGATTCTGCCATGACACTGAAATTAATACAAAGTATGCAACTGAGATTTTGTTCTTCTGGAATACTTGAATATGGAACCATAATGTAGTCCTGAAATATCAAATACCAATCATGAAGTGATGAAGCACAACATCTCAGAAGAATGGAGAACTCAGCTGCAACACTGCATATTCTTAGAAACCAAGTGCAGAACTGAAATTCTAGGTGTCCATGTTTATAGGCTAAAATTTCAGCGAAAGCAATTTACTTGAATAGAGAAATACACTTGGGATGTATAATTTTAATAGCTATTATAATTTTATTTTGGCGCTCACGGCTAAATCTGTCACTACAGAAATTATCTGACAGAATGTCTAACATTCTCTCACAGGATCATCCAGCTCCAGAAAACAATGTATATATCATTGTCCACATATATTATAAATGTAACTGCCATACTTTGTATATTAGTAACAAAAGGCCTTGTTAACTGTTCTCCTCCAATAGCCATAGAACTGCAGCCAGCATAGCACAGTCACTGCTAGACTCACCTCAGAAGAGTCAGACAGTATCATACCTTTTCCAAAAATATTTACACTGTTGGAAGAACATTCATAGCTTTTGCCCGTGTACTTTTTTTCAAGCAGATAGAAAATGCCTGATGGTGTGCACACAGTCCTTCTCTCCTACCAGCTTGCCTCTTCACCCACTGCAAACACCTAGTATGTAAACTGGTTCCCAGATCACATACACATACATGCACATGCCCATTTGCACTTGCACATGCATGCACACAGGCATATTCATTTTGGTGCAAGTTCTTTCTGGGTAACACCGTTCAACATTTTTGTAACATGTCAATGCTCTGTATAGGCATTGATTACTAAATTAATTTTTGACCTTCCAAAGGCACAATATGGGTTTTTGTAAACATGGTAATGAACATTCAGATTCCACAGGGAGGGAAGCTAACTAACTCAGTAACTCATAGCTTCTCATGAAGGATACCATTGATTATACAGTGGTATATGGTTGGCTGATTCCAAACGAGCTATAAAATACGTGGAAGGGCGCAGTACTAACTTACTGTAAAATGCTATTTTAGCATTTACCTGGGAGGATGGAAGAACACCATAAAAAATTTCAGGGAGAACAGCAGATCTTTGGGCTAAGAACTGATTTTGGGACCTGACAAGCATCTGTTAAAGAAAAATAATGTAAACATCATTAAACATACACGGTGCACCAGGAGTGATGGAGCATCTTAAAGCTTAATTACGCATTTCCAAACTAGGGTAAAATAAAACGTGCGTCATCCTGTGCAGTTCAGTTCTCCATGGAACAAATACCAGTGAGAAGTGTGTGTGTGTGTGTGTGTGTGTGTTGGGGGTGGGGCACATGTGTGCACCTGTGCACATGCACAGGAATTTAGAGGAGAGTTTAACAAACCAAAACCCCCTTTCTTCAAACATAATTTGTTTACAAGTCAGACAGCAGCATGAGAAAGGCCCAGTCACTTGTAATGAGCCAGCTGGCTGATTCTGCTTGGTTTCCACACAGGCAAATATTGCTTGAATTTTGGCACATGTTGATACAATCCAAGAAGTTCAGCACATAATCATTCACAGGCCCTACACATGCCCGACAGGAGCATATAGCACACCTTGCAGTCATGTGAACTATCACCCCTACAAAATCCAGCTACAAAGACATCAGTCACCAGGGCAGAGATGTGTATTCACAATTTTGTCAGTTTTTGGAAGTGACAGTTGATAATCCAGACATACTATACAGAAAATGTCATGTTATTCATATCTTGCATTTTCTTACGTTCGATATTTTAAACCAACAAAATGCACTAATTAAAATACATTAAAACATATCATTAAACACACTTCATATTAGGTGCCAACTCCTACATGTTTTGCCATCAAGGTGCCATCTTTGAGGAGTTTATTAAAAACAAAGGATCATAAGTCAAACACGAATGTCAGGTGCTAGTCACCCTCATTTCCATCACAGAAATTAATATTAAAAAAATGTTAAAATTCTAGATTACACATGTTAACAAGCACAAGTCTATACTGCTGTAATAATAACACCATTCAGCAACAAGCCTCTTCTGTTACACATTTATAGTTGTTTATATTTTCTGGGTTGTGTACACAAACATCTGTGCCAATATATGGTCCAGAGGGATCTTGTCCAGCTGAAGTGCATGATGTATCTCATGTCAGGGTATATAATACAATATATACCCTGACTTGCACATAATAACATGGGTAATCTACAAATTTTAACATTTTATGATGAAAATGTGGACAACTAGCATATGAAATATGCGTTAGACTTATGATCCTATGTTGTTAATAAGCTCCCTGAAGAGGGCACTGTGATGCTAAAACAGGTAGGAGCTGGTATCTAATATGAAATGTGTTTTATGATATTTTAATTAGTGGATTTTCTTGGTTCAAATTATGCAATGCCACAAAGCATTTGATTGAGCAGCGACACTCACTTTAACCCTTAAATGCTGGCCTCAGCATGCCTTGTACAGACCATTAATTCTTCACTTGTTGCTGACCTTGGTGCACCACTATGTCATGGATTAATTTAATGAAACGCTAAACCTAAGACCCATCCATCCGGGTCAGCAGTCAGAATTTAAACTCCAGAACAAAGCTGTTAATAAACAGCCTGCTCCCATCATCCAATCTAATCCCAGTGACATCAGAACACTGCTAAAAGACTGCCATATAAGGCACAATGAATGAAATGAAAAAGTCTCATCAGATTTTCAATTACTGTACTAATCTAAATGGAGAAACAGAATAATTTAGAACTAAAAACCACAAATGTTAATAAATCTTAACTTTTCACTTAGCCACGCTTTAATACAGTCTAATTAACGAACTGGTTGCACAGGTATATCACAATGAGATTGTTATACAAACTTCCCTCCAAACTACATCTTAGGTTTTCCTTAAGTTTGCAACTACCAAGAGAAGTTGCCCAAAGTATATTTATGTATGATTAAAAAGACATTTTGGAAAAATGTGTGTGAAGGTGTTCGGCACAATAAATAGACTGGGACGGTCCTACAGCATATTTCTGTGAACTTGGCAATGAACCTTTGGGTCCAAGACAGTAAATTCATTCATCAGCACACAATAGGAGGGAAAGTAACCCTGTCCCTGTGGACGCGATAATGACATATACGCACAGTAGAAGTATGGTGCCATTCGTCCTTAATCTCTGTACTGAATGGAAGTGAGTCAACTTCATACACTGGCCGCTTTACCCCGAGGCGGCAACTCCGACACCCATATACCGAGCTCGGTGAGCCTCAGAGCCGGTTTGGACGTTAAGGATGAGAGGTACATCTTCCCTTGTCGGGTTTCGAACCCGGGGTCGTCCAGCCTGTGGAGCAGTCACTATACCCACTATGCTATCCCGGCTCCCACAGGTCCGCAACAATGCAATTCATTCTTGTAGGAAGATCTTGTTTCACGGATTTAGTCGTTAACTGCCCTTTTGAGTCTGGTTTCGTTGTCTGCTTACCTTAGCTTGTACCTTATACCTTACCCTAAGGAGAGGCAACAGAGCAGTTAGTTTACCTTCAACAGCCAAAATGAATTACATTTAATAAGATGGTATAACCTCGACAGCCAATAAGTTACAAAACATTAGGTAAAGTACGGTAGGAATAAACTATATTCAGTTTTATGTCCTCAAAAAATGCACAAATGAAGAAGGGCGCATCCGAAACATTTCAATACTACATACCTAACAGGAGCAGACAAACATACTAATATTATTAGCACGAAATTAATATTACACTGCAGGCAAACCACACTATACACTCCATTCAAACAACTAACCACGGATTAACATGAACTTCTTTTACGTGTCGCTGAAACCATAGATTATAAACTTAAAATTCCCGATACGCATATATGATCTGTGTTTACGACACTCTTTCCACTCTTAGCGTCTACCGCAGCTGTTTTAAATACCCTGATCACGGATGTACAAAAGAATAAGTCAAGCTTGCGTATTCAACTTGAATGAACGCTCTCAGTGGACTCTGTGAACAGTCCCCAAATTCGTTATGTTACTGAACGTAGTCTATGCCTGACAGTTGCAATTTACATTCTACCAATGAAACTTTGTGCCCTTGACCAATCAAAGTATTCCGTTTCAAACCGAAATTACCAACATTTTCAAAGCATGCAGAACAGCTTGTGTAGTGTGTGATTGAAGTTTCTTGTATTTTGTATGTATTTTATATTAAATTAAATTGTGAGTGTATAATAAACATGGCTGGTTCAATTTCAGCTTGGTAAGTAGGTATTCTGAATTTATCGTTTTGGTCTAGCCTGAGATGTGGTGCAGTTGTTTCTGACGCCATTGTCTGTTGACATAACGAAGGTTGATATCCCACCGTACGTAATCCACACTTGTACCAAAATCTTCTTTTAATAAGTGTTTGTTATTAAAATTCTCAGTACGAATGCCATTATCTGATGGGCCATTGTGATACATATATGAGAATAGTGACTTCTGCGATATCTCGCGGTGTAGTCTAAATGAAAATTTATCAACATTTCTGAGGAACGTGCTGCTTTAATTGTATGCTGGAAGAGACGGACACTGGTGCCTCCAGAATGTGCTCAGAGTAATAAATATCCCTATGATTGGTATCTAGTTCTGTCAAGAATGGTGTGACAAGTAGGCGTGCCAGCACGACATGCGTACTGAAGGTTTTATCTTTTCAGAAGAGTACTCTAAGTACAGTCTGCATGAGCCTTAATAATTCTGTGTATGAAATTGTATCCCTCCCTGATGATGGGAAAATAAATAAACGAAACGTTGCAGTTGCAAAGAAAGTATTATATACTTTATAAGCGTGCTTTATGGTGTTTATTTAACTATTACTTACAAAATATATGGTATTATAGATTATTTCAGACTTCTTTAAAGTAGATTCTACAGCTGCTAGGTTGTACATGTACTGCCCATTCCATTTCATCTATGGCGCTACAACCCCTTTTGGGCCCCGGCTTCCCACAGAAGATGCCTCCATTCTTGTTCTGTGCTCATCTCCATCATATTTCTAGGATTTGTGATATGTCCCTCTGGACAACGTCCTCCCGTTTTGTTCTTGGTTTTCCCACTGTTCTTGTTTGTGTAATTTCCCATTAAGAACTTTTTTTTTGGGATCCTTTTATATTCCATTCTTATAATATGACCCACCCATACTAGTCTTCTAATTTTAATATTGTCCATGATATTTAGATATTTATAAATATAAATTTCACTATTCCACCTAGGATGCCAGTGTCCTTATCTTGCATTGGGCCATAAATTATTCTTAATATTTTATGTTCAAACGTACATAGCCTTGTTCTGTCATTTGTGTTAGGGTCCAGGTCTCGCTTCCATAACACAATACTAGTTTAATTAATGTTTTATATAATCTTACACGTGGTACCCACCAGAATTGTTGGTGCATAATGCAGAAATCTTCTGAGAGTGTAATCACATAATATGTTTATCAAAACATTTTCAGTTTTGTATCATGAAACCTAATGGTAATTTACTCTCAACAATGTTGATATGGAAATACACATTTGACTAGAGTTTTTGTGCATAATGGGATATGCAGTAAATTTCCATTATCTTGTTCTGTCTTAATTTTTTACTGATAGCTTTTTGTTCTCTTGTAAAAGTGCATAAAATATACTCATTCTGGGGAGGGCACATAAAGCCATATATATAAGTACTGAAAGTACGAAACGTATTTCATGACTTTTTAGTGCGAGTAAGTTCTTAAAGTCAGCTTTACCTTTGGTTTATCCTGGTCCAGTGTAGACAATATTTTACATGAACCTCAACCAAAGCAAACTTTTTTTAGCTAACTCAGTTTTTTATAGAGTATGTTTAATTGTATATATCGGTTTGAGATTAACAATTTCTATGTGTAATAGTGTACACCTGTTATTTTTCTGGTGTTACTGAATTGTTTGCAGGCATTTAGTTGCAGACACTTTGAAGTGTGGCTGCATGTATAATGGAAACAGTGTTTAACTGTGAGAAAATATAATCACAATATATACCTCAATTTGTGCTATTCTCTTTGCTTCTCATGTAATGGAACCACCTAGGAAGTACTTTCTGTATATGGCAGCAGTAGCTGATGTGATGTTTGCTACTATAAATGCAAAAACTCAAGCCTAACCTTGGTTAATATCAGTTCACAAATTTTCCAAAAATCTATGAGTTACCTCCAAATTCTAGGTGCCAGGAGGGTGACGTGAAGCAATTTCCATACTGAGGGCCCCCAGTTCTGGAGTGACTTGTTAACATCACTGTTATCTGGTGCTGTCTGCTTGGTGCAGGTTAACTGATACACATTAACCCTTTAAATGCTGATTTAAATCCCATCTGTCATTTGCTGGCATTATTAGGAGCTCACCATATTCTCCACGTTAGCAGGATAAGGGTTAATGTATGTAAAAAAAGGGGGGCAACAACCATGCTGAAAATATGAAGCATCCCCCCTTTAAAATTGATTCCTTTGGGTGGCTGAGTACCCAGGATTTGTGCATCCCTTGTTTATATACTCAGAGATCCAGACCTAAACTTGTGATCCATCCTGACACAAACCCAAACTGGCCTTGGATACTGTTTAGAAATATTGTAGAGTATTCCTTTTTTCCTTCTGTGTCTGTGTGTTGGCAACAATAACTTTGGTCTCTGTGACTTATATTCTATGGTAAGTATCAGGTGCTGGTTGAAACAAAGCAGGCGCAAAGTCGTGATGAAATTTCCATATAGAGTTGCATATTGTTGTCATTAAGCCATTCTGTTATCTACAACAGGAAGTGAATAAACGATTGTTAGTTACATGTGACTAAAAAAAATTAAATGTAATTTGCTCTTATACAGCGTGACCCATACATCAGCTATCCCAGTGATGCACAAGTGTCCAGTGCCATTTCACCTGGGCAACTAAATTTTGAATGGTGGCTCTTAATATTTGTGGATCCTCAACATGGAACTTACTACGTATCACCCTCATAATACCTAGACTTTTGAGATAATTCCTAGATTTTTGGAAAATTTGTGGACCCCTGAGTTAAGTTGTGAATTAAATATAAACTAAAATGTGTTGTAAATTTCTCTGTTGCTCACTGAGTCTACAAAAATTGTTCAAAATGAGGTTGTCTGTGTTCTGTGAACAGCTCAAACATTTCAGTACAATTTTACAAATTGGCTGGCATTACTTTATATTGCCATCAAAATTTTAAACAAGAGAGTGTTTTCAGTTAACTGATTTTTGCGTCAGCCTATAAATTAGTACAAAACAATATTCCTGTATTGTCGGTATTTAACAAAATATACAATAAAATGTTATTGGTTTCTCAGTGAGACCTTATATTAATCACCATTTGAGCACAGTGTTTCTACCTGGAGTTCATGAATGCAAATTTGGTAGCTCATGCAGAAATGTAACGAATACATTGTAACTTGTCTGTTAACCCAAGAATCGTGTAATTCTTCATTTTCAGTAATTTTGAAGAAGTGAGAGAAGCTGTGAATGACATTGTAAAGACCTATATGGAAAAGCTGGCAGTGATCTGGGAGGATTGTGGTTACAATGATGTCAGTAGACAGCAGAGGTGTGAGGCAGTGAAGAAACATGTTCAGGTGAATTAAGTTTTAAGGTTTAGTTTTCAATGATCATTGGCCCCTTTTGTTTTCAAGTTTAATAATGGTGTTTAGTTCTGTTTATACTTTACACAATGCATGAGAGAGTGAAGGATGTCCAGAAATTTGTAGGTTTTGAGAAAAATAAAACACTGCAATAGAGGTTACCACAGAAAGTTTCTGTCAGCAATTTCCATTTGCACTCCTTTCTTGGCATGACAGATATCTGACTGATACTTGAGTTCAGCCTGTACACAGATTAGTGTCTCTCTGGAGTTACTGAAGTTGCACTGATCAGGTGTTTGACTATGTATAAGTTGGCCACTTGCCCACTACACCAATATGCGGCGTTTCTTTTGTAGCTCCACAAGAAGAGGTTGTTGGTTCACAAATCTGGTGACACACATTTTGAATTTTGTTTCATCTGGCACTGGATAGGTCTGACAAATGCTGTGTAGAAATAGGATTTTCATTAACACTGTGTAATTAACATTTCTCTGCACATTTAATTTTTATTTTCTAAGGCTGTTCTGGTTGGGACTGTTTTCAGAGTCTATTTGATGAAATGCTTGAAGAGGAGCTAGAAAATAAGAATATATTTATAAGGAAGATAGAACAGTACTTACAGGAGACGTCAGAATTGAGTAAGGTAATATCATCGATATCAGTAACAATATCATTGGATAATATAATGATTATAATAATGCTTGTGTATTTTATTTATCTCAAACACCAAAATCAAGATTTGATAAAAAGGAAAAAACAGAATAGTTATTTTCTGGCCTGGAACAGAGCCTGGAAGTTTTGTGGAGAAATATTCTATTGTGTTGCCACAAGTACAAGAAAAATTAGTCTGACACTGTCTGTTTGTTGAGCCCTGTGTATCCCTTCTAAGCTTAATGCAATTTATGTATGTGACTTTGTATGTATGATATGTATTCTCCTCCAAGACATGCCACTTTTTTAGCAAATGCACTGACTAATGATATTTTTCATATTTAGGCTCTGGGTATGGAAATTCCCATCAGTGACTATGAGAATTTGCCATTGTGTGATGTTGAACGTACACTGAGATGGAAAATAGAAGAATACCGCAAAATTAAAGACTCACGCTTAAACAGATTGGCAGAACTGAAAAGTAAAGTAAGTAATGGTTACGCAAAGTGAGAAATAGCAACATTTCTTGTTATTTTATCATAGTTGTTGATGTGACATACTATTTGAACAGAGTTCTAGCATACCAAAGATTCATTTTTATGGAACACGAAGGTTCAGAGTGCCATAACAGAATCATGCCAGTGGATCTTGTACAATCCCTCTTCTAACTTCATTACCTCTTTTTCTGAGATCTGTTTCAATAATGCAATCACACATTTGTCCAAGTCTCCCAGTCCCCCCTCATGAGGTTTCATAAACAAGCATTGTATCGTTAATTGTTTTTGTTTATGCATTTAACCACTAATTATGGTAACCAGTTTGTAGAACTGCCTTTAGCATGAGGATATCTTACAAACTGAATGACCTATGGGGTGGTGTTTTATTTTTTTTTTGTGACAATACACAGTGGTACAACATTCTGGCACCTTGATTGATGGGGGCACACTGGATGAATATTATACATTAAGAACCTGGAAAATAGATCATATTTTTTGCTTTTATTCCATCAGTATTAGCGCCATATGCAACAGTGATGTTCACGTATCTGTTATTTTATTTTATATTATTTGTGTATTTAAATGTTTAACCCCTTAAACCCCGAATTAAATCCCATCTGCTATTTGCTGGCATTATTAGGAGCTCACCATTTTCTCCACATTAGCAGGATAAGGGTTAAATTATTAACCTTTAGGCGACTAATGTCATATATATATGGAGCACCCATTCTTGATGTTTCTAGATCACACACGACGACGCAGCACAGTCGGTAGGACTCCTCTGGACGAGTGATCAGCTCGTCGCAGAGACCTCTACCTGACAA
>Ga0268261_10003444_pt1 | contig 11641 bp, 8 predicted proteins | sample TergutNc150P1_FD_190353 | JGI IMG/M metagenome (GOLD analysis project Ga0268261, IMG submission 190353) | Nasutitermes corniger P1 segment gut microbial community from laboratory colony in Florida, USA - Nc150 P1 (SPAdes) (version 2) | ecosystem: Host-associated > Arthropoda: Insects > Digestive... | reverse complement strand
CACAGCACCAGCAGCTAAGGACGCCCAACTACAACCAAAAACAGCAAGTACATTCCTTAACTCAATACACTGTACATAGTGATCACGCTCAACCCATGGAACACCAACAATATACATCTAAATTCCCAGCATTGCCCAAGTCATCTGAGCCCCAGTGGCAGAAAGTAGGATACAAGAAACGACCAAGAGATATCCCTGAAAATCACACTCAAAACATCAAATAAATCAAATTACACGACTCCTGGCTAAACCCGCCACTCCCACAAACTACGAACAGATTTGATGCACTAACTGAAGCTGACCAAGATGGAGGAGAAAAAGCAAATAACAATTCACCCAAACCACCACCAATATTTGTGGCTGGAGTACACAATACAAAACCATTCAAAGAGTTGTTAGTAACTGTATATGGAGATGACTTCGAACTGAAAGTTCTAAACGGCAATCAAGTCAAAGTTCAACCAAAATCCGCCGAAAAATACAGAACAATCATATAAGCACTGATAGAAAAACACACAGAGTTCCATACATACCAACCCAAAGAAGAACGATGTTTCCGTACAGTCCTCAGGGGTATGCACAACTCCACTGATGTAGAAGACATAAAGTCGGCTATAGAGCACCATGGACATACAGTAATAAACGTATACAACATCAGACAACAACGGACTAACATACTCCTGTCATTATTCTTTGTCGACCTAAAACCAAATGAAAATAATAAAGACATCTATCAAATTGAGACATTAAATTACACTAAAGTTAGGTTTGAACCGCCAAGACCTAAACGAAACATACATATAGTTCATAAGAGCACGACGTTCCCGCACCGAAACATCTATAAGTACACCTGGACCTCTCCTGATGGGCAGACTCATAAGCAGATTGATCACGTATTGATAGATCGGATATGGCATTCGGGCATACTAGACGTGCGAAGTTTCAGGGGAGCTGATTGTGACACTGACCACTATCTGGTGGTTGTGAAAGTTATGGAAACATTGGTAGTAAGAAAACAAGCAGCACAGAAGTTTGATGGGGGAAGATTTAATCTGAGGAAGCTACTTGACCCGGGGGTTAGGAAAGAGTATCAGATAGAGATTACAAACAGGTTTGCAGCTTTAGAGAACGTAAGTGAGGACGAGGACATAACTAGGGCTTGGGATAGCATTAACCCTTTAAACGCCAAGTTAAATCCAATCTGCCATTGGCTGGCATTATTAAGAGCTCACCATATTCTCCACGTTAGCAGGATAAGGGTTAAAGAAAATATCAAAACCTCAGCTACAGATAGTTTAGGTATGCATGAAATAAAGAAGTATAAACCATGGTTTGATGAGGAATGTTTAGGTTTTTTAGATCAGAGGAAGCAGGCTAAAATGCAGTGGATACAGGATCCTAGCCAAAGCATTGTAGATACTCTAAACAAGGTAAGACGGGATGCTAGCAGACATTTCGGGAACAAAAAGAAGGCATATTTGAAAGGTAAAATTGAGGAACTGGAAACTGACAGTAAGATCAACAATATCAGCGACTTGTATAGGGGCATTAATGACGTCAAGAAGGGGTATCAGCCTAGAACAGGAATAGTAAAGGATGAGGAAGGTGACATGGTTGCGGACTCCCACAGCATTATGGCGAGGTGGAGGAACTATTTCTCCCAAATATTGAATGTACATGGGGTTATTAAGGGTAGGCAGGCAGAAATACACACAGCATGACCGCTAGTGCCTGAGCCAATTGCCTTGGAGGTTGAGTTGGCTATTGAATAGCTAAAAAGTCACAAATCACCAGGTATTGATCAAATACCTGCAGAACTGATTAAAGCAGGGGGTAGGACAAATCCCGGTGCGATTTATAAACTTATCATTGTTATTTGGAATAAGGAGGAACTGCTTGAAGAGTGTAAGGAGTCGGTCGTAGTACCTTTCAATAAGAAGGGGGATAAAACAGAGTGTAATAACTATAGGGGCATATCACTTTTGCCAACTACATACCAAATTTTGTCCAACATCCTGCTCTCAAGGTTAATTCCTTATGCAGAGGAAATCATGGGGGATCATCAATGTTGATTCCTACGCAATAGGTCAACTACTGATCACATATTCTGTATTCGTCAAATACTTGAGAAAAAATGGGAACACAATGAGGCAGTGCATCAGCTCTTTATAAACTTCAAGAAAGCTTATGACTCAGTTAGGAGGGAGGCCTTATACAGTATTCTCATTGAGTCTGGTATCCCCAAGAAACTGATAAGGCTAATAAAAATGTGTCTAACTGAAACGTACAGCAGAGTCCGGGTGGGTAAGAATTTGTCTGAGATGTTTCCAATTAGATATGGTTTGAAACAGGGAGATGCTCTATCGTCATTGCTTTTCAACTTTGCTTTGGAGTATGCCATTAAGAGGGTTCAGGTAAACCAGGATGGCTTAAAATTAAATAGTACGCATCAGCTTCTCGCTTATGCCGATGATGTTAACATATTGGGAGGAAGCGTACATACTGTAAAGGAAAATGTGGAAGCTTTAGTAGTTGCTACTAAGGAGAATGGACTAGAAGTAAATGCCGATAAAACTAAGTACATGGTTATGTCTCGGGATCGGAATGCAGGGCGGGGTTATAGTGTGAAGATTGATGATAGTTCCATTGAAATTGTGGAAGAGTCCAAATATCTGGGAACGACGTTAACAGATGAAAATTCTATTCAGGAAGAAATTAAGAGCAGATTGAAGTTAGGGAATGCTTGCTATCATTCGGTGCAGAATCTGTTGTCTTCCAGGTTGCTATCCAAAACCTTAAAGATCAAGATATATAAAACTATAATTTTGCCAGTGGTTTTGTATGGGTGTGAAACCTGGTCTCTGACATTGAGGGAGGAACGCAGGCTGAGGGTGTTTGAGAATAGGGTGTTGAGGAAAGTATTTGGACCTAAGACGGACGAGGTGACAGGAGAATGGAGAAAGCTGCATAACGAGGAACTGAATGATCTGTACTCCTCACCCAATATTGTGCGGGTGGTAAAATCGAGACGAATGAGATGGGCAGGGCATGTGGCGCTTATGGGGGAGGATAGAGATGTGCACAAGGTGTTGGTGGGGAAGCCTGAGGGAAAGAGACCATTGGGGAGACCAAGACGTAGATGGGAGGATAATATTAAGATGTATCTTCAGGACGTTGGAGGGGTGGTGGGTACTGGATGGAGTTGGCTCAGGATAGGGACAGGTGGCGGGCACTTGTGGGTACGGTGAGGGACTTTCGGGTTGCATAAATGCGGGGAATTTTTTGACTAGCTGCAAAGTTTACTGGTTAGCTTCTCAAGAAGGACTCTGCTCCATGGAGTGAGTAAGTAAGAGTCTGGGCAAGAAGGCGCCAGTCGCCAACCGGTAAGTCGGCCGAACACGGTGGACACGTAAGAGGTTCGGGGACCGTCGCCAAGTTTGTCTCGGGCTTCCAAAGTGTTCGTATGTGATTTATAATTATACTAATCTGCTGATAAGCGTACCTTCTATGTGTAATAACGTGTTGTGTTGAAATTGTGACAACATCGGTTGTTTTTATAAATTATTTATTATCAGCAGCCATGGCCACGTTGTCAAATATCGGAAAGCTTCTTACGATAGCAAACGTATGCACAGAAGCAAGTAGGAAGAAGCATTTGTATGGGTCCAAAATACTGCTGATGGATCGGAGGCAGCTTATTGTAAATTGTGCCACTGCAACATTTTACCAAGAATTAGCAGCCTCTCAAATCATGAAAAATCGGAGAAACACAAGCAGAGAACTCCATTACGAGTACAAGGCCAGACGCAGCTTAATATAAGAAAGACTCCTAGGCAAGATATGGATAGAGTTAAGACAGTAGAACTACAAGTTGCTGTAAGCATGACCTGCCATTGTGCGATACGTACAGTTGACCACCTGAACGAAATCATGGTAGCACATGGGCACGGGAGTGCCCTGGAGCACATAAAGTTACATAGAAGTAAATGTGCATGCTTAATCAAAAACATCCTTTCGCCAGCACTGAAAACTAATCTCATTGATGACTTTCAGAACAAGAAATACGCCATCATTTTAAACGAATCTACTGACATTTCAACACAAAACACTTGTGTGTGTTAGTTCGATTTTTTAGTGATAAGAGAAAGAAACCGTAACTACATTCATGAGTTTAATTCCGTTGCAAGAAGCTACAGGAGGGAAAATATTCAATTTGATTGATAAGGAAATAAAAAGATGTGGCCAGAGTCGTGCAAATTGCATTTGTTTTGCAACGGATGGTGCATCAAACATGGTTGGATGCAACAACTCTGTGTGGTCTGCTGTGTCTCCATTCTGTGTGCAACTCATATGTATCTGTCATTCGCTGGCCGTGTGCATTCAATATGCAGTGTCCAAACTACCATCAAATATTGTATTTTTACTGTCAGAAATACTCAGTTGGTTTCACTATAGAGAATTAAGATGAGAAGCATGCAAAGAAATGTTTAGAGTGATGAACGCAGCTGCAGACTTTGAGCCAAACCCAACTGCCCCCCTTCCCTTTGAAAACCCTTCTTTTACGTGGTGGTTTGTGCGTGGAAAGTTTATGTTTAATATTTTCATGAATTGGGATGAGTAAAAGGATTATTTCACTTCTGCTTAACTAGCCCAGTCACAGTTTGATATAAAATTCGGAGTGAGACTTCTAAAGGAAATGTTGCCAGACTGCAAAAACTACATGTTCTTTGAGTTTGCAACACTTGTTGTGCAGGAATTTGAAAGACTGAACAGCCTTCTTCAGCAAACCGAAGCTGATCCTCATGAACTGTACCAACAAATATTCTTACATCAGAAGAGTATTCAAAACAGACCGTATGATGCCAAAAAATCAATTTCATTTTGATGTCAGTTTCTTAACAGCACGTAATAAGTTCCTACAGCAGAATAACAGTGCTGAGGCTCATCTAGAAATAAAAAATGTCAAAGAAAGGTGTATGTCTATGCTAGTAGAAGCTGTCAGTCAAGTTACATGTAGACTTCCGTTGACGAGAAATAATTTGAAAGTTTATCAAAATTCAGCCCTGTAATAATTTTAAATCAAATTTCAAGGCCTATGTTTGCCAGGTTACGCTTTATACACCATGCAGGAAACAACGTAAACAAAATTGAAGAAGAATACAGACAAATGCCTTTTGTCGATTGGAAAGAAGAAGCTCCGACTAAGAAAAATGGCCTCCCTGTAGACACTGAACAGTTTTGGATTGGTGTACTTCAGCATCAGGCATTTAAAGAGCTCGCCACCATTGCCCTTACTTGCCTAATAACCCCTTTCAGCAATGCTGTAGTTGAGAGGATATTTTCTCTTATATCCTCCGTTAAAACAAAGGCAAGAAACAGAATGCAGCTGAATCTTCTTAATGCAATTGTGAAAGTCAGGGCAGAACTATTGCTTTCAAACAAATGTTGCAAAGACTTCAATGCATCTCCAGACATGCTAAAGAAACCTTCACATAGGACAAGGTTTATGCTGTATGTTCCACTCATTCCAGTGGGGAGGATAGTAATGACATGGATCTGGAGCTTTACATGTGATATGAGTACGAAAAAAACGTAGCAATTCTTCCCTTAAAGGAATAACATCGTTCCATGTATGTCTTAATATGGCTCCTTCGTGTTGCAATGTTACGTGTTGCGCATGCGCGTAATGACGTCAACTGTCGGTGGAAACTTGACTAATAGACCCCCAGCCCTAAAACATATACATGCTAATATATTAAAATTTGTTTGGTTTTTTTTCTTGTATTGCTTAGCTTTACATTCAAATATCGATCTGGCAACCCTGACCATAAAACACGTACGGCGAGTAGGAGTAGTAACACCATGCAGACTGGTATAATTTAACAAACTTTGTGGAGAACTTACATGTCCAGGGTAGCTCAAGAAGAATTTGTTGGAGAATTCTGTGTAAAAGGGCAGTTATGCACCACTGATTGGTAATATCTCAATGGAGTAAGCTATCGTACCGGACCTGGTACGACGTTTGCATAAACGCCTCACGAATATCAGGTTTTTCATACCGTGCATCTTTCAAGTATTATATTAAGTACACGACAGTCACTACATCGAAAGACCCAGACGCACGCGGACATACGCCAAGCATCACATGAACCAAGTGGCAACAAGTAGCAACAGCTGGGAATACCCCTGATGATGGGCTGATAGAGGCCCGAAACATGTAGGGTAGAGACATATAATAAAGAAATATTACAAAAAAGTGACATCTGTTGGTGATCCTTAATATAATGCCTCACGAATATTTATTGCGAACATACTCCAATTAATGAGAAAGGACCGTCGGAAGACGATAGATTTACAGAAACGTAAAAGTGATGTGTAGAATTAATTCACCTCAGTTTACGCTGATTTTGCTTATTGTGACATGTGGAAATAAAAATTAGGAAATTGCGCTGTCAGAAGCAAAGCAATGCTTGACGTTTTGTTCAGACATCTTTGTTTCGTAGTCGCTTGAATTTGGCCTACTTTCTAAGATTTGGAAATACCTATTCCAAAATAACAGCGTGTTTGGAGCATAACGGATTGTTACTACTACCACATCGATTAACTATTTTCAGTGTTCGCAGGTTGATGCTCATACAATTGTTACCTAACATTTGCGAAACTATGCAGCAGAAATGTATGATACTATGCACATACAGCAGCAGCGTACTCTACCAGTCGTGAATCGATGCTGTACACTCTTCCGCGTGTCAAAGGTTACGCGTCCGAGACGCTAAGAACACAGCCAAGTAATTTTACTGAATGTGATAGACCTACCAACAATCCCCTACAGAGGGCATACTGTGTTTTTAAACATTCTTGCCTCGATGTCAAATGTTTCTGACTGAAATGTCATATATCCCGTTCCTTGTCGACGCTATATAGCCTCGTTAATTGTAAAAAAGTAAAATTCGATGCAGTTTTGGCGATATGACACCGTGTTGATTGGTAGATTTATCAGTTGCCACGCCACCATATCCCCATTCATTTGAATATTCAGCACCCTTGCGAGGACCTAAAATATCGCAGACACGTAACTGGTTTATCCTAAATCATTCGCACGTGAGAAGTACACACTCTGATCCATATTATTGAACGCATGGTACACGTATAACTGCGTTTAAAGTAGTTGCCAGCATTGCAGCTGCTGTTGGCCGGGAATGTGAGGTTTGTTTGGTTGTATTAGGAACTGTAATTGAATGGGTAAACTTTGTCACTTGCGTGGGACGTGTTACGAGGTTATATAATTTGATAGGGTAGTATTAGGAGTGTCGCTAAGATAAAACTATTTTTTAGGCATATAACCTCAAGTCTAATTGATTACCCTTCACATCACGCCTCGTTCAGCATTAGTGTGCAACATCTAGTCTTAATATTGCCGCGAAACGTACGTCGTCTTATCAAATTTGAGGTAAGAGTAACTGCATATTATATCGGAAAAATTAAAAGTGTCTTTAATACCGTGGTAACTGTGTCTAGAGAGATGTTTCTTTCGCAGCTTTGGAAGACTGCCACTGTAGGTAGAAACTATTGTCACAAACAAGGGTATGATCGATGATCCTTGTAGCACATTAAAGCATTTTGAATGGAAACCACTTTACGATGTACTGTGGAAATTGCTGACAGCGTCGTAGAAAAGCACAAAAGGAAAGGTAGTGCTGAAATTAAGAATTTTGTTACTATAGCTGTCATTCTTATAGCGAGGTTTTGGAGAATCTTAACACAAAAGCGATGAAGATTATTGTCGCCAGGGATGTGATGTTGTGTAGTCTGGTAGAAATTTACGAACGCTTCTTTTTTCTGTTCTTCAGAGAACTCTGTTGTCTCCATCGGGGATAAAGATGGAGACAGTAGATTCTTCTACCAGACTACACAGTGTCAAATATCAGAAGACTAATATATCATTACTTATAATGTTTATTATGTATTTAATATGTAGGTTGCTTGCTGTAGCTATACATATTTCCAATTTCACTTTTGTTTCTTAGATAATTTATTATTGTTGAATGAATCTGACATCAAGAATTTTAATAAACAATAAATGGAACACCAAATCAAGGAACAATTTATGAAACATACATATAGTTCACCCTAGAGAAGGCCATTAAGGCCCAGAGGGGGGAGTAGGTGTATAGCTCTACTCTTTCTTTAACCTTGGCACTAGATGGAGGTGGGTGGTCAGTGCCACACCCCTGCCGCATTACCCCCGAGAAAGAACTGGTAGCCATTGTATAGGAGACTTGGTGGGCCCCAGGGCTGGTTTGGACAGGTGCAGAAAATCTTTCTCTCACCAGGATTTGATTCTCAGACCATCCAGCCCCTAGCGAGTCAGTATACTGACTACACTATCTCGAACATTATGAAACATAGATACTTCTGTTTTTCTTTGAAACGTGTTTGCATTGTTACATCTTTTGTAGTTTTTTTTACTGTAATTATTGTTTACCCCACTTTCTAAATTTTTTTATTTAGTAAAAAAAGCTGTAAACATTTCATACAGTGGGAAGGCATGTGGCAGGCATATACTTTGTTAAATTTTTAGTATTTCAGGTCTGTATTAGGATGAGTATATCTTCTTTGTATTCTAAGCACATGCACACATCTTACTGCAGAACTGGTAACATCTTGCACTATCCACTCACTTTTCCTGCTCTTTTCACATTCTTTGCTTATGCATACAATACATGTTGCAATTTTACCATTGAAGTTAAAGTTGCACTTCTACCAGCACAATGATATCTTTCATTAAAACATAAGAATCATTCCCAAGATCAGCCAATCATTTAAAGCCACATTTAACTTGTTTTGAAAGTTTTAGATGTTATTGACAAATCACCTTGCATGTTAATTTAGAACATACAGTGTCAACAGATTCTCTATATAAGACAATACCTACGTATGTTCCATGGTACCGTGCCAGCTTTTGTTGTACACACGAGCTGCCCAGAAATACTGCGTATCAAAGTTCCTTATTCATTTATACACATCTGTTTTACATGGAGCAAACTACAACTTAATTCTCAAATCTTCTACATGATGTACAAGATATCAGGAATTAACAACTTATAAATTGTTTTATGTTCTGTACGAAATCATTTGATATACTTACTTTTTTATGTTGATTCCACAGGGGTTGACACATGTAGGAGCTGTCAAAGTTTTAACGTAATTTAACTGTTTGAATACAAAGATTGTACTTGTGTTAGTTAATGTTTATAGATGACTTGTAAACAGACTTCTACATGAATTCTATGTCTTGCACTAATCATAATTCAAACAATTTTCTTTTGTAGAGTAAATATCTGTTTACTGTAAGATGTGTTGCCCCAAAAAGTATTCCCTGTTTCATTATAGAGTGAATATAAACAAAATAAATTGTTTTGAGAGTGTCATTGTTGCTGATGTGAAACATAGGTCTAACTGCATAACATGCTGTAGATAAGTCAGGAATAATTGGTCACTATTATTATTCCAGTTCAGTTGTTTTCAGTTTTTTAAGCAAAGGAATTTTGTATTTGCAGACTCTTCTATGAATTTTTCATTATAATCAATTGTTAATGCACATTATGGAGAGTTCTTTACTATAATTATATTATATTTGCTTTATCTAGATTTAGGGCCAATTTATTGGTAGTAAACCATTTTAATCATCCAGTGTAGAATTATGTCTGATAGTGAACAGAAATAACCAAAATTTGTATATAAATTATTACACTAGCGTTGTTAGTCAGTATTGTGTTTTTATGTGAGATGTAACAGTGAACATTTCTTGTAGCACATAAAATTAATCCTCTCATTAAAGAAAGTAGTGAAAGATCAGTGTTCAAACACATAATAGCAGTTGAAGTCTTGTCCTGTCAAAATGATGGTACAGTTAACAAGAGTATAAAATGTCACTGAATTATTGTTTTTTACCAAGTGGGACACAAATATTACTAGAAATATATAAACCAAGGTAACCTAACCTAACTAAACATAACAAAAAAAACCATGGATGACACTGAATTCTAAAGCTGACCTCAGCAGTCACATGTAAAGCTGCTGAAGGGAAATGGGTGGAGATGCACCAGTACCACTTATGCAAGTGTAGTGCAATAAGTTTTTCCTTATTGAGTGATGCAGTTTTACCTGACTGGTTTTAGTGTACCGCTTATTTTTTGTTACAGTTTCTTCCATTTCTTATGCTTTCTCACAGAAGTTATGAACTATAGAGAATAGCAATTTCGATAAGTGTAGTTCAGTCATATAATATTTTGTGTTATTATTTTAAGAGACAGGGGACTCACAGATTTAAATGGTCAGAAGTATAATTTCAGAAAGGCAATTTATTCCCAGCTGATTTTTAGCATTGTAGCCACAGGGAAAGAATATTGCATTTACTTCAGGAACACTGATACCAAAAATAATTGAAATTAATATGTGGTACCAATGTGAAATGTTTTTATGTTTCTGATGAGTTCCCATAAAGCTGAAACTTTCATGATACCTGTATATGTTTGTCTCTTTCTCTACCCTCTCCCATCTGAAGGAATGTCTATAATAGAAATTTAAATGAGGTTATCAGTACTCTAATCCATTGTGTCAAAGGTCATGTTTGAAAATGTTTAATTTACATTAGTAATCCAAACACAGACATTTTGTTTGCATCTCTAAACCACATGACATACTCGTATCTTGTGTGAAGGGCTAGCTGTAATAGACATGAAACTGGACTAGGATGAGTGAATTCTGACCTACTTACTACAAGGGTTCAGTTTTATTACCATTAGCTTTGTAAGAGTGCCACTGTCCTGTGCAGTCAATTAATTTCATGTTCCATATAAGGTACAAATTATGATTACTTGAATGTGGTAAGAGTGTTATTGTAATGGTAAGTTACAGTATATGGATTGCTGTTAGTATATTGTTTATGGTAATTAAGGGGGTTTTGGTAATTTAATAAAGTGATCTATTCACCACAGTGACAAATCCTAATGTGCAGGTCAGGTCTAGCGAAAGATACATAATATGGCATTGTACCATTCTGCTAAACCTGACCTCCAGTTCAGTATTTTCCACTTCATTCATTCATTCATTCATTCATTCATTTTATTTAACGTTCCATAGATCCATAAAAACAATTGCAAGTTTAGGATATAGAACATGTCCAGAGTATACCATAAGATACATAAATTACATTAGTCTTTGGAATCAAACTGATTCCAAGTCATACATAAGTGTTACTGGATACAGTCGAGGAACAAAACTTTGTATAACAAGATACATAGGACAGCCATAGTTGCAAAACTGACAGTCACAAACATAGCTACAAAGAGAGGAACTTGTCAGATACGAATGTCAAACATTTAGTGAGTGAAACACAGAAACAGATTACACATTTGACTAACATTATTATAATAATGTTTGAGAAGTGAAAACATTTTCAGCTTGTAAAGAGTTTGTGTTGAAAGTATTCTTCTAGGGAATAAAAGGAATGTATGTGTAGGAATCGTTTTAAACAGTTTTCAAATTTCTTGACGTTATTAGATATATCTTTAATGTATGGGGGGAGATTATTAAAGATTCTAATACCCATATAGTGTACCCCCCTTTGATATACAGT
>Ga0268261_10003443_pt1 | contig 11642 bp, 9 predicted proteins | sample TergutNc150P1_FD_190353 | JGI IMG/M metagenome (GOLD analysis project Ga0268261, IMG submission 190353) | Nasutitermes corniger P1 segment gut microbial community from laboratory colony in Florida, USA - Nc150 P1 (SPAdes) (version 2) | ecosystem: Host-associated > Arthropoda: Insects > Digestive... | reverse complement strand
GCAGCATAGGTGAAATTTTTGAGACACTTACTGGGAATTACAAAATTAGATAAAGAAAAAAATACAAGTATTAGGAGAAAAACTGGGGCACAGAACATAGTAAAGGAGATAGAACAGTACCAGGAAAAATGGCTGCAACATGTACAGAGGATGGACAAAAATAGACTACCAAGACAAGCACTGCATTACAGACCAAACAGACAAAGGAACATAGGACGACCGAGGAAGAGATGGGCGAACCAACTTCACCTGGAGGATTAAGGAACAGGCAACGCGCCTAAACCCCCTTTCGAACATGATGATGATGATGCTTAAGAATATTTTACTGTAATTTTCCTTGAAAAAAAAAAGTAAACACCAAAACCAATAGTCATTACTGCATCACTTCAGGCATAAGAACCTCTTGTAAATGTAAATGTATCTTGTCTTACTCTGTAGAAATAATGATGCAAAATTGGAAAATTATTATAGAACATATTGTAAAATTTTATAAAAAGTTATAAAAGAAGCTAAAAAATACCATTTCAATAGACTGAATGAGAATTCATATAATAAAGTGAAAACAGTATGGAATATTGCCAAATTATTAACTGGTAAGAACAAAAAAAATACTAAAGACATTCAGCAGATAAATATTGATGGTCAAATTATCGCTGATTCCTTTAATAATTACTTTTTATCAATAATTAGAAATCATACTCCTGTTGTTAAAAGCAATAATCCAATATATTATTTATATCAAGCGTTTAAAGAACCATTTCCAGCTGTTAAGTATCAAAATACATCCACTGCTGAAATTGGAAAAATAATTGAATCATTAAAAGCAAAGGATTCTCATGGGTATGATGAGATTTCAGTTAAAATTTTTAAATTAAGCTCTCCATTTATAAGTTCACCATTAAATTATGTCTGCATTAAATTACACTGTTCAACACACAAAATGTTATGGAAACGAGACCAGCTAAATTTTACTATTTTGAGCCCGCTGAATTCGAAAATGATATAGAAAATTTCAGCTTAGCTCTAGTTTTCGAGTTACAGTTATGGCCTGAAATTTCACTTTTTTTCAACTAAATATTAGGTCTCCATCTTCAAAAGTTGGCAACACTCTAAGCGGGCGCTGTAATTCTTATACCACAATGAAATCACATGATCGGCTATCGGTGGAGGTGTTTGTCATGTGATCAGTAAAATTGTTGCCTGTAAACTCTTCAGTTCTTCTTAAGGGTTGTATGAAAGCGGTCATATTTTAGATGGTGTCCCCAAGTTCTTTCATGAGAATTGGGTCATGATAGTTTCAGCTGGCATTCTACTGTCATAGATTGTGTAGTATATTTATAAAAATGTCCCAGAAGTGCGTAAATAATCTGGATAACTTCTGCTATATTTGCAGAGAAGTAACATTTGCCTCAAGGAAGTGTTCGATTACTCCAACTATAAAAAGGCATATTTCTTGTATTTCGGCTGTAAGGTAGGGGACCAGGACAAAAAATGGACACCACACGTGTGCTGCACTACGTGTTCATTCAAACTCAATGCGTGGGTGAATGGAAAAGGACGTTGTATGCCGTTTGGAGTGCCCATGGTTTAGAGGGTACCTAGCAATCACAGTACTGACTTATTTCTGTATGGTACCCGCTATCAAAATGGTATGTCCATGAAGAAAAAAGCAACACTTGTTTATCCGAATATACCATCAGCAATTCGGCCTGTGTCTCATGGTGATGGACTTCCTGTTCCTGAACTTCTAGACAATTTTGCTATGTACTCTGACGACGAAGACAGTGTTTCTTCAAACAGCGAAGAACAGCAGCCATCAGCTTCAAGAGACTTGCCAAGCACAGACTCCTCCAATCATAAGATCACAGAAGGTGAGCTCAGTGACCTCATCAGAGATCTGAAGCTTCCAAAAAATAGGGCAGAACTTTTGGCATCAAGATTACAGCAGTGGAATTTACTACACCACTCTGTGAAAGTGACAACATTTAGCACCAGAAACCAAGAATTGGAGCAATTCTTTAAAACCGTAGGAAAGCCGCGCCAGAGGCACCCACTATTCTAGGAAACACTGGCCCCACAGACAATCATTAACACCTGGAATGAAAAATGTTATACATAAGCCTTTGATGAAGCCAAGCAAAGTTTTGCCTCCTCCATTACATATTAAATTGGGACTTATGAAGAATTTTGTAAAGGCTTTGGATGTGAATGGTCCTGCATTCACGTACTTATTTGGAAAATTCCCCAGGCTTACTTTTGAGAAAGTAAAAGCAGGTGTGTTTATTGGTCCTTAAATCAGACAACTTTTTGAAGACCAGCAGTTTGAAGCAGTGTTAAGTGACAAGGAGAAAGCAGCATGGCAATCCTTTGAAAAGGTATTGAATAGTTTTCTAGGAAATTTCAAAGCTGCAAATTTCAGAGAACTTGTACAAGATCTGGTGGATTCGTATGAACAGCTGGGGTGCAATATGTCGCTGAAAACACACTTTTTTTCTCACACCTGGATTTCTGTCCTTTAAATTGTGGTGACATGAGCGACAAACATGTGGAGCGCTACCATCACATTTTGGTGATGGAGCACAGGTACAAAGGGAAATGGAGTGCTGCCATGTTAGGTGGTTGATTATTGCTGGGTGATGAAAAGGGATGCTCCTGAAACAAAATACCATCGACAGGCCAAAAGGACACGCCATTAAAACCAGTAATTTTCTATTCATATTTATTGTTCATGTAACTTTGATAGTGCTATTATCTCAAAAACAAGAGCTAACAAATGAATTTTAGACTTATTTTCATATTCAGCGGCCCAGAAAAACATAAAGATAGTATATTCACTTACCCATAACATTCAATCATCCAAAATTTGTTGAACAGTGTTATTGTCATCTGGAATTTTCCCTTGTAGGTTGAAGTATGTAGAGGTAGTACCATTATTTCAGAAAGGTGATAAGAAGGATATGTCTAATTACAGACCTGTATCTTTATTGACTGCATTTTCTAAGGTATTTGAAAAAGTTATATATGTTGGTCTCTATCAACATTTAATTAGTCATGGTGTATTGGTGAATGAACAATTTGGATTTAAAGCAAAATCATCCACAACAAAAGCCACCTTCAATTTAATTAATGAAATATTAAAGGCATTAAATTCTAAGAAAGTTGTAGGTGACATTTTCTGCGACCTGGAAAAAGCTTTTGATAGTGTTAATCATGATATATTATTATGTAAACTCAATGTCTAGGGCATAAGAGGTCCTTTTTATGAGTTATTAAAATCTTAACTTACAAACAGATATCAGAGAGTCCTCATAGAGGACAGGTCTTCTTATCACAGTAGTTGTTTTGGAATGGGGCACAATTAATCATGGTGTGCTGGAGGGATCCACATTGGGTCCTTTGCTCTTCCTGTTTTATATAAATGATTTACCGAAAATTGTTCAATACACCTCTAAGCCAACTCTTTTTGCAGATGATACAAGTTTTTCTCTAATCCCAATTACTCAGACTTTAAAACCACTATAAATAATGTGTTTTCTCAATTAAAAAAATGGTTTGATGATAATTTATTACTTTTAAATTATGAAAAAATGCAATATGTCCATCTTACTCTCAAAGGTACTGTTCTCCATGTAGCAACTATTGGCTATAATAACAATTTCATGTCAAATTCTACTAGTACTATGTTCCTTGGAGTAATTATTGAAAACACATTATCTCGGAAGGCTCATATTGACTATCTCTTACCTAAGCTATGTACGGCATGTTACAGTGTTAGGACAATTAAACGTTTCATGTGTCAAGAAAATCTAAAGTCAATATATTATTCCTATTTTCATTCCTTGATGACCTATGGAATAATCTTCTGGGGGCAACTCTACACACAGCAACCATGCCTTTCAACTACAAAAAAGAGTAATCAGAATTACTACTGATTCCAGACCTAGAGACTCTTGTAGACAGTTATTTAAGAAACTGGGGATTTTGCCATTGATGTTACAATACATTTTTTCCCTTTTATTATTTATTGTAAATGATAAAGCTTTATTTGAGATGAATTTTGAAATACATAGGATTAATACTAAGGTATAATTCTTATTTTCATTGACCACTCATCAATTTGAGAACATACGAAATTGGGACTTATATTACTAGTATCAAAGTTTTCAACTACCTCCCACTCATATAAAAAATTTCTCTCTTAATGTTAGTCAATTTAGATTGGCCTTAAGGGATTTTCTTAATTTTCATTAATTTTATACTTTGGAGGAATGCTTTAAAAGCAGCAGTAATTTGTGGACCTAAATTATGGTTAAGTATATAACCTTAGTGAAAACACTGCCTTCTCATAATCTTACATTTTTCTTGTAACTATTGGAAACATTTTTATAGTATACAAGTACGTCTCCTGTGTTCAATAACTCCATTCTTTATAGAATGCATATATTTTGTAATTATTACATGTTGTTCAATGTTGTATTATAAAGACAAATTCTACATCCTGTAGTTTGATTGACCTTGTATGGATTAACCGAATGTATAATAAAACTAAACTGAACCAAACCTAACTGCAGTATAATGAAATTGCTTTGGGGCCATTTCATGGTTACCAGCCTTTCACTGTGGACACCCAGGTTCAATTCCTGGCCAGCTGGTGTAAGATTTATGGTAGACAAAGGGGCATTGGTACAGGGTTTTCTCCATGGACTCTGCATTTGATGGGTCAGTATTGTTCAACCAGTGCTCCATATTCATTCATCTGTCAGTGATACTGCTTACTTTTGTCAGCATGACATCAGTCTAAGGAAGACAGAGGTCTTTGTGTGTGGTTACTGGAAATGTGATGTATGTTGGAGAAAGTTTTGTGGCATGAGGAGTCCAGTGAAAGGAAGTGTCTGGAAATGAGCATTTTGAGCTTCAGGTTATTGTGTAGATGTGTGGAAATGACAGGGGTCAGTTTCAGTACTTACTGGTATGATATTTATGTATCAGTTGACAGGCCAGTGTTAAATGTACCTCATATAGTGCTGTGCTTAATAGAATGGTGTAGTGTTGTTACTGATTGTGTGATTTAATTGTGTAGGTAACCATATTGATTGAGTTTAGATAGGGTAGAAAGAATGGGAATCTGTATATGAAGGATTATATGCAGTTTTCAGTATAGGTTAATTTGTACAGTGAGAGTAATTGCAGTTTGTTGTGTCGTCTGAATGTACTTTTTTTCTGTGCAGGGTCTGTGGACATAAACGACTCTCCTACTTGAATTTAGAACAAGAGTGGACCCCACCAAGTTAGTGTGCACAGGGCCTTCATATTTCCACAGCACCACAAAACCACTTTCAGGTAATGCTTTATTTTCTCTTGTCACATTACCTTCTTCTCTGTAACATCCCTACAAAACCCTTCTGTCCTTTACATCACACCCCACTTTGTCTCTTCATTGTTCTTCTCTTCTTACTCTCATTTTTCATAACCTTTCTTGCTTTGTGCCATCTTGTATTCCTTCTTTCCTCCTGATATACAAATTATCAAATTAACTTCACACCATCAAGTATCGTGGTAGATATTTGTATATGTGGTATAATGAATGCATACTATTATGTGTGGCATATACATGACATTTATGTTGTTTCACCTGTACTCTTACACAGAACACCAGTACTACAATAATATGTAAGTGTTCTTTGATGCAGGATTTCGAGCGCTGAGGCAAGAAAGTCTTGTCCATGAGAGAGTGGTAAAGGGAAATGGCAGAAGATGTGTGGTAGAGAGGAGAAAGGTGGAGGATGAAGTATGAGGGAAGAATGCAGGAAAGAACATTGAAGTGGAGAGAGATTTAGTAGGTAAGAATAAGTTCCTGTTGCCGGAAGCAGCAAGTGGCCATGAAACACGCACAGAAAAATACATTTAAAAAAAACTCTTGTGGAATATACTGTCATTATACCAGTTAACCTGTACTGGAAATTGCATATAATCTTTTATATACAAATTGCATATTCTTTCTTCAGTTAACATGTTATCTAGTTGTATATAACTGCACTGTAAAATCACATGTAGTGTAACAGAGCCCCATTTTCTTAGTGAACACAAAACCTCATCTGCACTAAAACTTTCTCTGTGGTAATTGATACGAAGAACTGGAGTAGTTAATATGCTGTCTGAATGGCTGTCATTTTCATGTTTTAGTAACTCTACACACTGTTCAGGAACTAGATCAATCAGGGGCAACTATAGCTGATTCATGTAGAACCCCTGATTGTGTACTTTTTATCTTACAGTGTAGGCAGTCATGTGGGGCTCAGGTCTTGGTTGTGATGAATACTGACTTTTGGTAATCTAGTAATCCTGTGTTCTTTCCAGAATATTTTTTCTTATTACACTGTGTTGTATGGTACTCATGGAGATTCTGTGAGAACCACATAACACCATGAGAAAGGAGAATTTATTCACAAAGGAAATATCACTAGACAACTGAAACACTGTATTCAACAGACTAGGTTTTCAGCAACCAAGACAGGACTGTATATGGCTCCCTGTACTGCAAGATGAAGGGAACATAAGTACAGGTACATTCATATAATTTAGACCAACAAAATGCACCTTTGTTACATTAATATTTTAATTTTTATGATGCCTTCTTCATGTTTCAAACTTGGTCTATCTTCAGGGAGAGTTGTACCTACAGGTATGGTACAATTTGTTTACATGTCAACAGAATAAGCAGTCTTGTAGACTGGACTCGGTGGACCCAGAGCTGCAGGGAATTGGCTGCTGGATTGTTCAGCCTCTAGTGTAATTGCTACACTCACTATGCTGTCCTGGCTGTCCAGTGTGTTGTTTTTAAATGTAATGTTACTTTTTAGACAGGCATTTTGTAATGATTAAAATGAAAATTAACACCAGATTTTGTTTTGCAGAGGAGAATGAGAGGTAACAACATGTCTGTGCTGGAGAGGATGTGTCTACATTGCCAAGCAAAACTGCACATTTTGAGATAGGGCACATTCAACAACTGCAGTTTCTGCAGGAATTTGACTTATTCTCCAGCTAACATGTACCCTATTCTTTCAAACACTAGTACATACCCTCATACTTTTTCACAATTGTTCAACAAAGTTAGCTGCTTGAAAGTGTGTCTATAAAATGTACATTCTTACAGAAATAGGCAGTAATATATCAGTATTTAAATCCAGACCCTTTGCAGTCGGCATTAATATTGTGAATTCCACCATTCTGGTCCAAATTAATATTCCAGAAAATATCTAACTCATGAATGTTTCAGAAGCTACTAGACAAGAGGTGCTTATGGAAAACCAACTTAAAACACTGTAAAATAATATGCTGCACGTAACTCAACATTGGACTAATAAGGTGGAAATATGTTGAAGGAAAAAAGTGATGAACAGCTTGCAGCACTGCTGTTATATAGGAAACATAAAGAACAAAAGGTGGCATGAACAAAAGATGACAACATAACATGTTATGGTGTGTACTGCTGTTGTGGTGTGTACTGCTGTTGAAATTTTAAGGCCTTTTTGTACACTGTCTTCAAATGTGTCAATTTCCCTGACAGTCTTAAACCTGTGAACAAGTAAGTAAGAATCAGAATAACACATTTTCACTAGCAACTCAACTGCCGCCATCTTTAGAATTTAGCTAGCACTGGGAACAAGTTATTGAAAACAGCAGCTGTTTAAGCTTTCGTTTTGCATAGCAGTGTGCAGAGGAAGGTATTTTCCCTCTCTTTCTCTTTGTTTTGATTAGTCGGCGCCCAGTGCTTATCGCGCGAGCACTGTGTAGGTTGTTGAATGTAACAGTAGAAGCCTTATGTAGCAGTTACTCGAGCAGTGACCAAAGAGCAATGAGTAGCGATGTAGGTGGAAGTGCTGTGTATGTTTATTGTGTTCATGTGTACCAACAATCCAGAGAGTTGAACCAAATATAGTCTACTTTGAGCACTTTACATGGTCCTTACCGTGCCGGATTGTGGGTTAGCGTCGATTCTGTAAAGAATCGCAAGCAAACAACTTCAAGCAAGAAGATCGCAACACAGCATAGGAACAAGCCGCAGCGTGAGCACAGCGGATGACGGCTTCCGAGCAGCATAGTTGCCAGCGTACGTAGACGGAACCTTCGATCAAAGCAGCACATAAATCGGTAAGTTGGCTCTTCCTTACCAATCCTTAGCACCATGGATTCCCAAACATGCAAAGCATTAGTAAAAAAACGAGCTGGAGTCAAGGCAAGAATGACGCACAATAAGAAATACGTCGACAGTTTGCCAGAAACTGTAGACATGCATGATGTAAATGTTAGGCTACAGTTGTTAGAAAAGGCATGGGAAGAATACAACGCTGTACAGGATTAGCTGGAGTATAGTGATGATGATGAAATGCAACAGCATGAGCTAAATAGGAAGCAGTCACAGAAACGTATTGTGAACTGAGAGCTAGAATTGATACAATAATTTCAGAAGACAGACAAGCAAGAGACGTTAGTTTAGCAGAATAACAGAAGCTTAGAGCAACGCATGAAAATGGTAACAGTTTAACGCCTAAAATCAAATTGCCTACTATAGAAATTCCGAAATTCAGAGGTCAGATAACAGAATTTAGACATTTTTATGACACTTTCAGCAGTTTGATAATTAATAACCCAGCGCTGGACGATGTTAAAAAATTTCACTATTTGTTGTCTTCTGTAACTAATGAAGCGCATCAACTAATTCAGAATCTTCCAGTTACACAGCAGAACTTTCATGTAGCTTGGAATTTGCTATGTGATAGTATAACAATGAGTGTCTAATAGCAACAGCTCATGTGAAGTCATTATTGTCACTGCCAGTGATCAACGAGGAGTCAGCCACGGACTTCAGAACATTGATAAATCAGTTTCAAAGCAATCTGAATGCTATTAAGGCATTAGACCTGAGCATACCCTTGCATGAAGTGTTGTTGTTGCAAATATTGATAGAGCATGTGGACGAAGTACCCAGAAAGCAATGGGAAATGAAGGCAGTTTCCCAAGGAATCACTGAGCTTGAATCAATAATTAAATTCTTAGTAGGTAAATGTCAGGCTCTTGAACTAATTCATGCAAGCCATCACCCTAGGAATAAAAACAGCAGTTGCGTTAGCAAGCCAACCAAGCATGCATATGTAGCCACACACAGCTCATGTGTTTTGTGTAGTGGCAACCATCCCTTGTACAGATGCAAGCAGTTCAGGAAAGCAAGCTCACAGCAGAGGTTGAATTTAATTAAGCAAAATCAGTTGTGTTTTAATTGCTTGGGTAATAGTCATAGGACATCACAATGTAAAGTAGAATGGAGGTGTAAATTTTGCAGAAGGAAGCATAATTCACTGTTGCCATGTGAGTCTGAGTCAGCTCAGAAAAACAATCGCAACGATTGCAACAATGAACGTAAGCCACAGGTGACTAGAACTGAACAAGGTAACAGCGGCCAGTCAGGTGTAACAGTTTGTCATACATCTAAAGGAAGGCCATCTTCACAGATACTGCTTGCTACAGCGACAGTTTATGTTAGGGATGAATGTGGACAATTAGTGAAGTGCAGAGCATTGTTGGATTCAGCATCACAAGGTCATTTTGTGACGGAGCGTTTAGTTCAGCAACTTCATTTGAGAAAATTTAAGGCACAGATACCTGTTCAAGGTATTAATGAGGTTACAAAAACAATTCATTATGAAGCTGCACTAGAAATAAAATCCAGGTTCAGCAATTGGAAAACTAAAATAGACTGCGCGGTACTTCCCAAAATAACAGGAATGATTCCAGCCACGTTTGTAGATAGTAGTGACTGGGGCATCCCGGAAGGATTGATGTTAGCACATGAGAATTTCAACAGGCCCAATTCCATTGACATCCTGTTAGGAGCTGATGTGTTCTTTGAAGTTCTTCACCATGACAAGAAGACGCGACCAAGAAATTATCCAGTTTTACAGGATACAGATCTAGGATGGATAGTTTCAGGCAAGATACCTTTAGCAGCGCCTGAAGAACGTCCAAGGAAAAGTTTCTTCATCCGCAATAACGACAGCTTAGATCAGCAACTGCAGAGATTTTGGGAAATTGAAGAATTGCCTAATAAGACATGGACAGCTGAAGAAATGTTGTGTGAAGAACACTTCAAGAAGCATACCGCACGAGATGATACAGGGCGGTACATTGTGAGACTTCCTCGACGTGAAGATCAATGTCATCTAGGAGAGTCGTATGAACAAGCAAAGCGACGATTTCATCAGCTAGAGTGACGGTTCCAGGAACATCCAGATTTGCATCAAGCATATTCTGAATTTATGCAAGAATATGAAGAACTGGGTCATATGAACCAGATTAATGAAGACACAAGCAGCCCAGAGGAACGGTATTGCCTTCCACATCACGTGGTTTTCAAGAGTTCAAGCAGTACAACACGCACTCGCGTTGTTTTGATGGCTCATGTCATTCGAGCAACGGACTGTCTTTGAATGATACACTTCTTGTAGGACCTACAGTACAACAAGATTTGTATTCCATTGTTTTACGATTCAGAACATACCAAATTGCATTTACTGCAGACATAGCTAAGATGTACTGCCAAGTGAGGATTCATGAAGACGACAGAAAGTTGCAGTGAATTTTGTGGAGAAGATCGACTGAGGAACCATTAAGAACATACGAGCTGTCAACAGTGACGTATGGCACTGCATCAACACCTTATCTAGCAACACGTTGTTTACAGCAGTTTGCAGAAGATGAATCAAGGGACTTTTCACTAGCACCAGAAACATTAACAAACAATTTCTATGTGGATGATGCTCTGTGTGGAGCCAACACCACAGAAGGTGCACTACGACTATAGCAAGAACTTATTACGCTTTTGGGACAAGGGGAATTTCGCCTACGCAAGTTTTGTGCCAGTCATCCCATCATATTAGAAGCAGTTCCTCCTGATTGCAGAGAAATGGAGGTACCCATTGAGCTGGACAGCAATGAAGGCATCAAAACACTAGGTCTGCTATGGCATCCATTATCAGATCAGTTCCTGATTAGCAAGGGAACATGTGTTCAAAAATTGCGAGAGCCTAAAAACTCTCCTATCAGCAAACGTATTATCTCTTCTATCGTTGCTGCCATATTTGATCCACTGGGTTTAATTAGCCCGGTTGTTGTTGTATGCAAAATTTTCTTGCAGCAGTTGTGGTTGCACAAGCTTGATTGGGATGATCAACTACCATCAGAGCTTTTGAATCACTGGAAGAGAATTGTTGGCAAGGCATTGTTGACTTTTGAGGGATTTAGTACTTTGATTACACAAGTAGAAGCGTGTTTGAATTCACGACCTCTTACAGCACTATTCCATGAACCTAATGATCCTAGTCATTTGAGTCCAGGTCATTTTCTTATTGGTGCTCCGTTGACCCCCCTTCCTGAGCCAGACTTTACCAATACAATCATGAACAGCTTATCCAGATGGCAGCGAGTTCAACAGTTCAATCAGCAGTTGTGGAAAAGGTGGTCGTCCGACTACTTGAACAACTTGCAACAACGCAGCAAATGGCGCAGCCAGCAACCAGACCTCCAGCCCGGAATGCTAGTGCTGCTTTGAGAAGATAACTTACCTCCCATGTCTTGGAGACTAG
>Ga0268261_10003442_pt1 | contig 11642 bp, 7 predicted proteins | sample TergutNc150P1_FD_190353 | JGI IMG/M metagenome (GOLD analysis project Ga0268261, IMG submission 190353) | Nasutitermes corniger P1 segment gut microbial community from laboratory colony in Florida, USA - Nc150 P1 (SPAdes) (version 2) | ecosystem: Host-associated > Arthropoda: Insects > Digestive... | reverse complement strand
GTGTAAAAAATTGGTTAGAGAAAGGCATTTGCAATCTTTGCATGTGTAGGTTTAAGTCATACTCAATGATCTGTGCCAACACTTCTGTATTCGTAGGGGAAGGAAAATGGTGCAAGGAATGATAGCCAAATGTGTACAACAGAGAAGATGTAGCGAAGAGAATTGAAAGAATTCCAGTGCCATTACTGGGGGATAGAGACAGAGATGCTTTGGTTTTTGAGGTAACGGGGTGGATTTCACTGGATCTTTGTACTTGAAGAAGGGAGGAAAGATCTGGGTTTTGCTGTTCACATGTGCTGTGTATCATGCAGTGCACTTGGAATTAATCACAAGCGGAGAAGGTTTGTAGCAAGATGTGGTTGATCTAAAGTCATTTACAGTGACAATGGTACCAACTTTCTCAGGACAGAAAACCTGTTGAAGTCTCTCCATTGGACCAAGATTGCCCAGGGGCATCCCTTTTAAGAATTCAGTGGATGTACAATTCTCCTATGGTTGCCTGGTGGGACAGATGGTGGGAGCAAGTGATTCAGATGGTAAAGAAATTGTTTAGACGTCTTAAGAAGAGCTTCCCTCAGGAATGAAGAATTGCTGACATCACTGAAGCTGTGATCAACTCCAGACTTCTGACCTACCTCTCTGAAAATTTGAATGACAGTGTCCCACATGTTCATTCAAGATGTTCCAGCCATGGGTGTTCCTGACTTGGACCATGTGAATAGAGTTGACATCTTCAAACCATTCAAGTACCAGCAAAAACTGAGAGAAAACTTATGGAAAAGGTTCAGAGACGAGTACCTGGGTATTCTGGTTCAATGGCAGAGGAAGAATAAAGGGCCAGGGGGTGTCAAGGTAGATGTAGTACTGGTTGGGTGTGACAACAAGAAGAGGCTGGACTGGCCACTGGGGTTATGTGTTTTCCTTTTTTCTGGAAGTGACGGTTGTATCCAGGTGGTGAGAGTGAAGACAGCCATTGGGGAACTGACCAGACCAGTGCAACATGTCTGTCCTTTGGTAATAAGCCAGTAGGAGCCCCCAACTCTTTGGCCATGATGCAAAGAAGCCCCCCCTACTGACCAGTGATTTGGAACTCAAGCCAGTTGGAGATGATTAGCACATACCTTGTGATGTTAAGAAAACGGTGCAAACCTGACCTGTAGTGGGTGGGAAGTAATAAGACCCACCCGATATGATTAGTCCATTTATTGTGTTGATTCTTGGAGTTTTAATGATGGTGCGAGTGTGTTGTTTTGATTTTCCTTGGTGGCCAAAATATCAAAAGGTGGGCAGGATGTTTCATTTACGTTGGTCTAGTGTAAGAGAGCCTTGGCAGCCTTACTGTAGTGGAACATGAGGGGAACATAGGATGGAAGCAGTAGGGATGCTTATCAGAAAATTTGTGTCTGGAAGTGCTGTATGTTGTATGAAAGACTATAAACACATTTAGGAACACTGAACTTTCAAGTGAGTCACTCCTGTTGTGCTGGATACAATTATAAACACAGGATACAGTAAATTCAAACACAACCTTAAAATGTGTTGTTGTTAAGATCTTTTATTCACATAGCCTATTGTAGGAACAACTACATGTTTTGGCCTCTCATTAGGTCATCATCAGGTTGATCATTTATTCCTTATGAGGCAACTATACAATAAAATATCAAGTGTTTTTTTTTTCTAACAAGATCTTGTTTTCATCAATAAAATATTCATTATAAATGTAATAGTCAAAATTATTGTGAAAAAGTTTAAAGTTCAGCATAAAACTTAGACAGTATGATTATGGAAAGGGATATCACACTTAGAGAATATATTGTTTCACTCTGTTATTTCATGTCGGATGAGGTGATTGAATCATGCGTGGTGTCGTATTCTGGAAGACATTATATAGAATTGGTGTTTCGTCTATAGTGGTAGGCACCAGGCGGAGTTGGGTTGAAAACTTATGCAAATATTCTGGCAGGGAGGACACAGGTTCGAAACATTGTTTACGTGCAGTGACGTGTTTGTATCAGCTGTGTCATGTAAGACGTGAACTTAATACTGAATTAATACTGAAATTTTCATAACATGGAAATACTGTGTTTATATGTTATGAATGAAGATTTTTTTCCTCCTAATACTCCAGAAATTGGAGAGATACATTGAAAAGTGGTGGCTGATAGAAGTCCTGTTTTGTTTGTATATGTTCCATATATATTTTTTTTTTTTGGTTACAAATTTTTCTAATTAACTTTCTCCCCATCATAATTGCTTCTATGTAATTGTTCCTGGTCTTAGTGTTAAAAGGTGTTTGGTGTTTATAGTATCATGATGAAAGCTGTTGAACTATTTGTTGCTTTAGTTCTGGGTTCATCAGTAAATCATGTGCTGTCTGAGGCCAGTGTTTCTCACATATATTTCTCCAGCAGAAATAAGTAAAATAATAATGTGAAATTCAGAGTTTATTCTTGTGCTGGGAGAGGATTAATTCTTATAGCATTATGAGTTGCTTTCATTTAATTTTCCTTTTGTGCGTGTGTCCAAATGATTTGCTGCTGTCATGTACCCTACCTTGGATATCTTGCATTTTACAGTCGTTGAAGGTTCTTTGTCTGATGATCTGGTCTTTTCTGTCATTAACAGAAGTTGGCAGAAGGCCTGAACCCAGTTAGACTTCAGAGTAACAAAAGCACTGATCACACGAAGCTGCAGTACCGTGATGGAACAAGCCAGGTCAGAAGGTTTATTAATATATGTTCTAAGATGTGTAGTGTAACATCTTCTGGGAATTTAAGATAATTATCAGTATTTTTTCCTTTGGCCAACATTGATTGAACTTTTTTGGCACAGTGGATTTATGCGTGATCTGGTTTCTGGTTCTATACTCTGGCAATGAAGTTATGTATACATAGCACTAGAATAAAGTAGAAAGACGTCAATCATCCATCCAGTGCTAGGAGACTATATTTAAATTTCATGTTCAGAACTCTTTGCTGCTACCATAATCAAGGAGGAATGAATAATCATATGTCACTTAAGAAAGGGATAGAATGGTACAGGTTATGTGCTATTTGAGACTTAAGAGCAACTGTGTATTCTAAGTATGTCAGTAACTCATGTTATTGTGTAGCATATTTGGGTTTAAAATTTTTGTCTAAGCTTTTAGGCTGTTTTAAACCATTTTTCTTAATATTTAGTTGTATGGACATTTTAACATGGTTACACACTTGTGTAATTATGAACATTTTAAATTGTTACCCTCATGAAGTGAGGTGTAACCATTTTCAAATTTTATATTCCAGATCATAACTAAAGTCACACAGTCTTGGTTAAGACTTGATAAAGGAGTGACATAACTGAAACATATAATCAATTGTAAAAAAATCTTACAGAGTTTTTTAAATAAACTGGCTATGTCAAGTCAATACTTATTTCTATTTATTTTGTAATTATGCACAGTGGAATGCAACAGGTTAAAGTATTTTAATTTGACTTCAGGTTTATAATCAATAATTGTGTTCTATTAGATCATCATAGTTTTGGCATAAAATAAACAGAACAGGGATTTGCAATTTTAGAACGTTTTATGTAGATTTAGACAGTGTATTAATGTACAATTATATGTTGCAATAGGCCAGCTGACTTGGGTTAGTAATTTTCAGTGTAAAGCTTAAATAATTTCTACAATATATTTTATGTGTTCTTGATGATGGCCCAGTCTGGCCGAAGCATGTAGGAGGCATACAGATTATATTATATGGTGCTGGGCTTTACAGTGTAGAGTTGCATACAGAAGTCTATAATGTATTGATCCATACACATTCTTTGAACAGTTATAATCCAGATACACATAGACATTGTTTTATACCCCACTTGTTGTATGCCTTTTGCATTGCCCATTGCCATTATACACCACTTCTTAATTTACGCCCTCTCATTTTCGGTTTAACAACCTATGTCTGGCTGCTCTTTATCCTACCTATTCCATTGTTTCAAATGTGAATCCAAGGCTTGTTCAAAAAAAGACTGAACTTTTGCTACAAAGACTGTTGCTCATTTTACAGCATTTTAAGCACTGTCCCCTTCAAAGTAGTCTCCTGTACTGGTGAAACACCATTCCCATTTCTTCCATTGTTGGAATGCTTCCTGGAACACACTTTCTGTGATGGCGTGCAGTTCTCTTATCACATTTTCCTAAATCTCCTCTATGGTTTGGAAACGACATCCTTTCAAATTGGTTTTAAGTTTGGGAAACAGGAAAAAATCTGCTGGGGCTAAGTCTGGAGAATAGGGTGGATGGGGCACAGCAGATGTCTGATGTTTTGCCAGATAACTGCGAATGAGGAGCGATGCGTAAGCCGGCGCATTGTCATGGTGCAACATTCAAGTCTGGTTTTCCCACAGTTCAGGCCTCCTCCTGTGCACAGCATACCTCAGACATGCTAAAAACTTCCTGGTACAACTGTTTGTTTACCATCTGACCACATGGTAAAAATGCATGATGGACAATGCCTTTCCAATCAAAAAACACAACCAACACCACCATGATCTTTGACCAACTCATCCGTGTTTTTTCTGGGTTAAGGAGACCCTTTACCCATCCAGTGCAACGATTGCATCTTGGTTTCAACATCACACCCATAAAATTTTTACCAAGTTTGCAGTAAAATTTCACACACTTACGTTGTTCTTCAAGCTTTTTCATTGTCACTTTGTCACTAATCCGACGAACAGCTTGTGCACATGCACAGTTCAGTGGATGTAGCTCGACGACTAATGCTCATAGCGAAACAGGACAAATGGCAGTTTGTTGTCAAAACCTGACGCTAGGTGCGCTCGGTAGTCACAGTGCGCTCTCTATGCTGGTTGGTGCGCCATTTAAGAAGTTCGGTCTCTTTCAACATGCCTCGTACATTTTTTATTTATGTCTACTCTTTCAGGAACACAACAAGGGCTTAAAGCGAGGGCTTAGTGTATTATCTTTAATGTCTGAAACTGTATTCAAGATGGCAATTAAAGCACTTGTGTTATGTAATTTTGTGTGAGGAACTTACTGGTTTACAAAATAAATATGTTTCTGAGATGAGATTTTGACTATAACAGGATACCGTAAGTCAGGATTTTGAAGGGGAGATGACTTTGAATTCTGAAGAGCACACATTGGTGAATAATTCAGGAGGTTTTATCCTGAGGCCACAGGAAATAGTATAGTAGGTACCTGAATAGGTGTGTATCAGAGAAAATGATCTCTCCTTGTTATCACTTACGAGCTTGTTAGCCACTATTCTCTGGGACATGATACCACTGTTAGCCCCTAACACTGTCAGTGGCAAGGGTAGGGTCTTAGGGTGGAGCTGATTATGGAGGCTGAGGCTGGGGCTGGACCATCTGTGGGTTGGATGGGATTTTCTACCCTGCATAGAACTGCAATGAAGTATGCAGTGGGTTATGCCCCATTGTTACTGATTAGGGGAACATTTCCTCAATGACTGAAAACTCAAAGGAACCATGTGACTTGAATTTCATTTTAAACCTGGTGCACGTGAGAGGTCCCAATTTTAACTCTGCAAGGAAGAAGGATAAATGTCAGGACAAATATAAGGTATGAACATTGTTTTCAGTTTAGCATTCTTTGTGCTGATGGGGAGGGATGAGGAGCTTCTTACCCCATTTGTAGCAGCTCTGCGTCATGGGAACACCAGACTAGTTATGTCACTAGTTTTTAGGCGTGTTCACTAAATTGCAAAAAGCAACTATTAGATTAATGATGTCTGTCTGTCCATCTGCATGGATCATTTTGGCTCAAACTGGACAGAATTTCATCAAATTTGGTATTTGAGTATCTGAAAATCTGTCAAGAAAATTCAAGTCTCATTATTGTCTGACAAGAATAATAGGTACTTTACATGCAGATTGGTATACATTTTATATTTTATCTCGCTCAATTCGTCTTAGAATGAGAATTGTTTCAGACAAAAGTTGTAGAGAAAATCAAAACATTTTAAAAAATCATGCTGTTTGATAATGTGGAAAAATATTGCAGAACCAGGCAGGACACAGATGACAGTATTGTGCGTACGCATTGCATGCTGGATACCTAAGGCTACAACTGCACACTCAGAATACGTAATACTTATTGCTTTTCCACTGCAGCAATGGTTGCATGAATGTGCCTCAGTGTTATGTTATACATACATTACCTAACACTTTTTATTTATATACAATACTTGCATGCCACTGGGATTTTCAGATTTCACTTGAAGCAAAATGTAGGAAGTAGGGCCTGAAGCAAAATGTAGGAAGTAGGGCCAGCAGTCAGCATGTCCATATATGATTTGGTCTCATTGACCACAAAAGCAGCTGATGCTGGGTCTTCACAGCAGGGCATCTTCTGGATGTGTGCTCCACAGTAGTGACCTTCTGCCACAAAGTCTTACTCAGTTTGACGTACAAACCTTCATCATAATTTCTTAGAATTCTCACTTCATCAGACAAGTTTAGGACCATTTATACTATAGTGTCCACTAATTTGTTACTGGATCCCCCAGTGACACAAATAAGCTCAAACTGGACACCTAGTTACACAGTTTCTTTTTTGTTCATTATTAACACATTGTTTGATTGTATGTGACTCAAAGGTGTAGGTTTTCTCATCATGCAAAACATTTGCAGAGTACTTGGTGTCACTAAGCTGCAGACAGGATTGATGAAACTGAGGAACACAAGGCCCAATACTTCTGTTTCCAATAAAAAACCCTTTTGACATACACTGTACTAAACTTTGATTGCTGTCATTGTGTTGGTATGGCAGCCATTACACAAACCCTTACTATCTGATGTAACATGATTACACAGAGCAGGCAGCAAGTAACTGCCACACTGATAGAAGAGGAGGAGGAGGCAGTTGGTGGTCGATGGTGTGTATTTGTGTGTGTGTGCTTGTGTGAGAGAGAGATTAATGGAATTTCAGGAAGTGGTTACTGTCAGGGTCTGCATGGCATAAATTGTTAGTCTTGGTGCATCGTTTGATATTATGTGCACCCGGAAAATAAGTAAGGGAGAAAGGCGGGGAAAGATAGAGGTATGAGAATGTATGGAACAAATAAAAACACTGTACTGAATTTTCAATGGGACTCTTCCTCTAGTATATTAAATAATCACACTGAATGTAATGTCTTTTTATTTCTTTAATGTTTATTGAGTTTTGAGTACATTTCTTTGGATGTGGCTGGCAACAGCAGGTTTTTGCCAGTGCACATCCACTGTTTTGCTAATGAATACCGTTTACCTGTACTATTTATAATGATTCGAAAGGTTCTTGTCACATTCAAGTTATTTATAGCGTATTGATCCTACATACAATATAGTTCTCCCTCTTCCTCCGACCTAAATTCTTCTTTCTTCACCTGGTTTTCCCATTGACATTTTATGTTGTATATGAGGGTGCCTAAATTTCAGTGGCTTTTTTGACAGTGAGTATTTGCTGAGTGCTTTTTCTTCATTCAGATGTGGCCATGAGTTGTTCAGGAGCTCTTCTGTCCACCATTGCATTTCTGGGAATTTCAACAATAGATGGGATTCGCTTTCTTCCTCAACATGCAGGAGGCCCATCTCTTTATTCTCCCACACTGTTTTTATTTTCCAGATTCCCAGCCTAAACCATGCCATACCACTTTCTTCCTTCTTTCTTTCTTTCGCAGTGTAACAGGATGTGTACACCTCTCTTCCCCAGGAGTGTTTCACTTTTCCGTATAGTGATAACGATATCGTTTCTCTCATTTTGGGTAGTCACCTCTGTCTTTGGATATCAGTGCATCTTATTTTGATAAAATGAGACGTGGTCCTTATTTCTGTTCCACGTTTTGCCCTGTGTAGCCCAATCTAATCCTATCTAGTTCTTCTCTTAGTTTCTGTTCCCTTTAAAGGTTGCCTTATTTAAGTAAAATGCTCTAGGGCTGACAGCCAAGTCAGGTGCTAAAAATTAGCCAACATTTTAGAGAACAGCATCTTCTGAGCTCTCATGTGCTTTGTGCACAGCATTTGAGAATTGTATACCTGCACGAGGCCAGATCTTATTGTTGGATGTAAGTCAGTAGGGCTACAGGGTGGAATCCACCATTTGCTGTGCTTGGCCTTGATTCTCAATGAATCAGTCTTTTATCTGTTTGATAATGTTATACTAGTCACAGTGTGCCAGATTAACATGAAACCCTAGTTTGTATTGAAGTTGTCATGATGTGACCCGATCTCTGTACTGTCTTTCACTATGTAGTCATTTGTTGCTTTATTTTTCATGTACAAGTTATGCTATGACTAGTATCCATAATATGCTCTGGCACAATTGACTTTTCTAGCTGGCCAAGAAATAGGTGCCTCATGGTCCTAGCGTGTAGTTTCTATGGACAGGACCAGATGCAAGCATGTATGCGGCACCTAATGTCTTGGCCAGTTGGACAGTCTGCTTGGATGAGTATATTATGGGACATAACATGAAATTTAACAGTACATATGTACCAGATGAAACATTGAACTGTATGTATTGTATTCAAATACTCATTAGTTGAGTCATGCTGCAAAAAAGGCTGCTTCTCCATTATACCAGGGTATGGATTGTATTGTGCAAGAAGACGCAGAAATCTGGTTATGTTACATTTAGTCGAGCATGGCCGCCTGGGAGCTGTCCAGTGGGAATCAAGTCCATGTACAGGAGTCATCAGACATCACCCAGTAACCTGACTGGGTTTTGTCCAAATATGGGCCCTGGCCTTGTGCAGGTATATAACTCAGAACCCTGGCGTTGGAGTTGGCTTCTCAAATGTTGGTTTAGTTGAACCACCTGACACAACTGTCAACTTGAGAGGGTTTTATTGAATTTAGTCACTATGAAACCTACAAGACGTACATCATCATACTTGTTAGGCTACCAGTAACTTGATGGGCCAAATGTTGTATACTTGTACTCTGTAATATCCACAGAGTGCTTTGAATATTGTTGTATTATAAGATGTTTTCAGTTAACTTTGTAGGAAGTACTGTGAAAGCTATACTATATACTTGGTGGGGTATAAGGATGTTTTGTCAAATGTATTCTTTTTTAATGTAAATCATGCATGTTTGTATGCTATATAATGAATATTGTTATTCTGTGCTCTCTTCAGGTAGTCAGAGTTTAAAAGAATACTGTTAAAATTCTGTACCCATGGCTGATGTGTAATCTTATATGCAGGTAATCCTTTCCTTGGGGAAGAAAGAATTCAGTCACCAAAATCACCAAACCGTGTTCATAGAACAAAATGGAAAGTGGGTGAGTTTATGTCATTATCATTATACACATTTTCTTCTAACAGAGCCTCACTGAACTTCTTGACACATTTTTCCTGAAAGTTGAGAGTTTGTTACTTCATATTGCTCTTCCATACTATTTTGTGTGTGTGTGTGTGTGCGCGCGCGCGCGTGCGGGGGCGTGGGCGTGCGCATGTGCGTGGGCGCGTGTGTGTGCGCGTGCGCACGCGTTTGTGTGCGCGTGCGTGTGTGTTTTTTCTGTAAGAAGCAGGTAGGATTGATTGCCATAAGTATACGTAGGATATTATGGTATATTGAGAAGTCAAGCTGTGTAAGAAAATTATGGAATAAAGGGTAATTACAGCTTCTGAACGTGGAGTGAACGCTTGGATACGATGGGAATTCAGTTTGTTTGACTGAGTTTACCACTCTGTGGTAGCATATGGAGGGTGTTGAGAATGTTAGCAATGAAAACATTCAACAGTAGTTGTGTGGTAACGGTATGGAAAGAGGTATAAGGTAGTAACAATGGAACTTTTTAGTCAGCATGTGATCAAATAAAAAAAACAAATGGTAGTGAGGAGTTCTACATATTTTTTATGTAGCACTCACCAGATATCCTTACTACTTCTATAGTAAGTGGCCATTGAAAAGTAAAAGAATGTTTAGCCCTTTCCCTGGCTGTGGGGGGGGGGGGGGGCTTTTAAATGCCACCAGTACCCTGTAAGTCATTTTAAAGAAACTTGAGTCCAATTTTTAGATGGTGTAAATTTATTGTTTTACATAGATGCAATGAATCATTTATAGCAGTTTTTGTAAAGAATTGTTAAAATATCTTTCTGGAATGATGTTAAATTTTTTGTACCTCTTTGGTAATTTTTTTGTGGTATTTGCCAAAACATGGAGTTCTGCGAAGTTCTCCACTGCAAGTCAAACTAGCTTATGGCCCTTTTAGGGGCCCCTACCTCTGTCCTCTATCCCCACACTGTAACAGTGGTTCCTATTTCCCAACTCTGTTCTACAGTAGGACCTCCTGTCGGATATTCTTCCCTCCTGGGCCTGGCCAGCTTTCTTCATCCTTTCTGCTTGTGTCAGTTTTTTCCCCCCTTTTCACTTCCATTTATACTGTCTCTTTTGTTTGTCCCCTTCGCTTTCATTTATTATTTTCCAATTTCATCTTCTTTTTCTTCTCTTTCCCTTTTCTTTGTTTCCTGCTATTTCATATAGGTCCTTCTGTGCCCTCCTGTACTACTCAGACACTTCTCCTCCCCTCCCTCTTTACCTCGGTTTAGTACCGAGAGACTACATCCCTTCTCTGAATTTCAGTGTTACTGAATTGTTCATTTTTCTCATCTTCTTCCTCCCTTAGATTTTCTCCTGTCCTTCATTCCACAATATTATGTTTTTTGGTCTCCCAGTTATGCACGTGGTATTTTTAGCATGCAATAGCTTTGGGCTATGACATTCCCCTTCCAATTGTTTTGCTTTGGATTATCCGTTTATTAATGAAGTACTGTACTTTCTTTCCTTTTCCTTCCTTCCACTTTGCTGATTTGAGTGTTCTGTGTTTCACTATTATGCTGGTTAGAATTTCTTCTATCACAAAATGTCTCTAAGTTATACTGACTTCCGCTTTGGGCTATGACTTTCCCCTTCCAATTGTTTTGCTTTGGATTATCCATTTATTAATGAAGTACTGTACTTTCTTTCCATTTCCCTCCTTCCACTTTGCTGATTTGAGTGTTCTGTGTTTCACTATTATACTGGTTAGAATTTCTTCTATCACAAAATGTCTGTAAGTTATACTGACTACCACACTCCCCTCCATCCCAACCACTTGCATCAACCCTATTGGCTGACACAACACTACTGAGACTTTGCACCCCTCACACTCTTCCCTGCATAAACCCGTATTGGGGTCTACAGGCTTTCGTTTGCATTCTTGAACCCTGTGGTGCCCTGAAATGTCAATGAGCAATTACCACTACTCACTGTGTAATAACCCACAAGAGAACAGTTTTCAGTTACTTCGCGGTGGAAGCCTCAAAACACACCCATCTTTTTGTTAGTCTGTTGTCCTTCATGCTGAAAACGATGGAAAAATTGGTGTACAGACATATCAGGGACGAGATTTTTGGTTTTTGTCCCCTTCATGCATACCAATTTGCCTGGCAACCAGGGAAGTTGCACTTGGGGTCTACTTAGATATTGAGAGATTTTTTTGTAGCTCCTCATTTGACATAACAGGGAGCCAAACGGGATGGACTTAGGCACAGTCTGTTGATGATTTGGCTCCATGCTGTGTGGCAGAAGAGTCAACGCCCATGCTCATGGTAGAAACACTGGAGGAGCCCATGGCCAGGGTCTGTCTGCAGGGG
>Ga0268261_10003441_pt1 | contig 11643 bp, 1 predicted proteins | sample TergutNc150P1_FD_190353 | JGI IMG/M metagenome (GOLD analysis project Ga0268261, IMG submission 190353) | Nasutitermes corniger P1 segment gut microbial community from laboratory colony in Florida, USA - Nc150 P1 (SPAdes) (version 2) | ecosystem: Host-associated > Arthropoda: Insects > Digestive... | reverse complement strand
CAAGAATGGGTGCTCCATATATGTATATGACATTAGTCGCCTAAGGGTTAAACAAATAATGCAATAAACGTTAACAACAAAAGAGTACTGTAGACAGAGTGGCTGTACAGTTGACAGTTGGTTAGCAGGAAGCAGGATAACTGAATTGGGAAGTTGAGACAGACAATAATATTTATTTTTGTGTGATTTCAGGTTCTGTCAGCGGTGTTGCTGATTGTTCGGTTCTTGTTGGATGTGATGCAGTTCCGGATGTTTCGAAGGGTCGTGTTGCCTGCATCTTCAGGGTTAAGCAGTACTGTTGAACTGCACTAAATGTGCGTGTCAAACGCTGCGTGTTAGCAGGTGATGTAGCATTAATATTGTGTGATAGCTCCAGACCACTGCACAAGATAATTAGAATTTTTAGCCTTTTTCTCAGGACCGGTTGCATAATCACTTAAATAAATCCACAAACATTCCTTTTCAATTACTCATGGACATGCAGCTGCCATTGTTTTTTGTAATAAGATCTGTGGTGTAACCAGTTTAAGAACAAAGGCTGCATACAATCAGTGATGGTGATGGCTGTTGCTTGTTCACAAAATCAAGTGAGAAATGCTATTTAAATTAAACATGTGTCTGTAGGTGTGATAGTAACATTTTGACAGTTGGACATTTAGGGCATGAGCCTAAGTAGATCAGCAGCATTGCACCGGACTACTTATAGCGGTACATTATATAGCATTATATATATATGTTGACAGGTCTGCAGAGGTGACAGTGAAAATAATGCTGTGACTGAGAAAATTTTGTGATAATCTTGGCCTGAAAAAGCAGCACCTGGGATGTAAGAATAGTTGCGGTTTAATGTCAGTGGACATTCACTGCAGGATCTCGGGTACAGCACTGTGTTGAAACGGCAGGAGTGACTGGCTGCTGCATTGTTTTGACATGAGGCTGTGCGGGGACTTGGGGCGTTCATTACCACTGCAGAGCGGCGGTAAGGAGCAGAGTGACAGTAACCATATGGAGCAATGAACACTGCATAGTGACAATGACCTTAAGGAGCACTGAACACTGCACAGTTAGAGTGACCTTAAGGAGCACTGAACATTGCAGAGTGACAGGGACCATAAGAAGCACAGAACACTTCAGAGTGACGGTGACCAACATGTTGTTAAGCAAGCAATATTGTATGAGTACTGTAGGTTAGTGTCTTGTGAGCTGCAGAACTCCCTGTCAGGATTCTCTGCACAGTGCGCTTGTAGAACATTGGTGTTCTCCAGGTTTGGGGGAACTGTCCAAAACTGCACTAAATAAATTTCCCTACAGGTGATAAATACGGTGACAACACTAGACTATACATAGCTGTGAGTGAGGACACTGCAGGCAACAACAGAGCGTTTAGAAAGGGTTGAAATCTTCTATTGAAACTACAATATCAACAGCATCAAATCATGTACTACAGACTGTTGGACCAGTTCAACCGGTAGTAATCACGATACAGTGTGGATCACTTGACAGAAGTTCATTTTTGTGTGTTCTGTGTTGTATATAGTTTGAAGCATTTAATTACAGTAATTTGATATTTTATTCTACTTTTGTAGATAAGAAAACTAATATCTAACTTAATTAGTTGCAGACAAAAAAGTAATTTATATTGCCTGTCTGCATGACTCATTCCTAGTTTAAGTTTTTTTTTCAGATTCTCTCTTCAACATTCATATTAAGTTGAGTAGTAAGAAGCAATTATTTTTAAGGTGCACAAGGCAAAGGATGGAATTATTCTAATTTTGTATTTTTTCTCTTGTAATCCACTTACTAAGACAGTCCACTTATCCTGTACAATGGACCGCAAAGCGGCAACTGTTCTGCCTCCTTTTCCAAGAAAACCAAGAGTAGACAAATATCTAAAATTAAGTCATGATGATTTCAAACAATCAATTGAAACGTTTTATGGAAACAAACCATTATCCGCCATTGATCAACTCAAAGCAACGCCCCCTTACCCCACGCCCCACGTGTTGGCCCAGTTTGCCAACATGGCATACCGTGACTGCACACATGAAGACCCTAAGCCTCCTGACGGCTGGCAGTTGCTAACGACAGCATCTAATGCTGGGGATGAGAACGGCTATTTTGGAATAGCTTACTGGCAACCGGAACATCAGCAAGTGGTGATTGCTCATAGAGGGACTCCTAATGTTGTGACAGATGTTAAAAGTGTTTTATTTAATAACTATGTTGAACAAATGAGTTCCGCCAGCACATTTGCTAATAAGGTGGTCACAGTTCTGCAAGAAATACAGCAAGAAAAGAAGGTCAGTTTTGAACTATTTTTCACTGGTCACTTGTTAGGGGGTTGGCTGGCGGAGATCACTACATTTACCACTGAATACCTTGAAGTGAAAGGAGGTACATTTCTTAAGAAACTGGAAAGAGAAAAAGATGAACCAATCAGAAGAAGCTCCATGCAAGACACTCATGATGTCAGACACAGTTATCATCCCCACACAGTAGTGTTTGATAACCCAGGCTGCAAATATATATTGTCACAAATGGCAGACAAACTTGAAGTATGCCACGACGTGCGTTCCATTGATTTGCAGCACTTAGACATCACCAGTTTCCTGTCTGCTCCAAATCGCATCAACACCTGTAACTCACATTTAGGGACGGTCTATCACATCTTTATTGATTTGTCTGATATGGCCTGGAAGGAAAAACATACTACATTGTACAACCTAGCAACACATAGAATGGACAAAATTGTGCAAGCGTTTGCTCCCAAAAAGGGGAAGAAAAATGATGTTACACTTGAACCAAAAATACTGGAGGTGGTCGATTGGCCTGTTAGCACAGGCTCGAGTGATGCAGAATACAATGATTTCTTTAAATGTACAGAGCATCTTAATAATTACCACCCTGAGGTAATGGACACTGTCCCTAACAAGTTGCCCCATGGTTACAACCTGCTTTGTTATCAAACTAAGGCTTTTGACGAATGCACAAACAGTCTGAGCGTTTTTACTCAGGATGAGTGGGAGTTCCTACAGCATTATCGTTGCTTATGTAACGTGAAGGATTTCTTTAAGCCTGAGGATCTGTTTTGTGTATTGAGCAACTCTGAGGCAGAAAAGGAAGCTGAACAAAAGTTACAGAACTTCAAGCTTGAAAATGAAAGTGTTCGCTGTCCAGATGCTAGCACATTGCGAGCAATGATTCCTTATGTTAAGCGGTTGGTTCAACTTTTCCCGCACATAAAAGAGAACATAAAGGCCAAATTAACATCACCTCAAATAAGGACTAAAGTTTATCAACATGAAACTCAGCGTTATGTTAAAAAGATTCACCAAAGCGCACTTGATTTTAACCCCGGCGCTTTGAGTTTAAGAGAATTTCTTGAAAGTGACAAACAAATTTGGCAGTTACAAATGAATGATGGAGATGCTTGGACAGGGATAACCAAGGTTTATCGGGTTCTCCAAAACACATCCAGTACGCACAATTACTCCAGTGAAGGTCATTATGCCTTACTGAAATTAAAGCGGTTGCTAACAGTCAATCGAATGATAAATTTGAATGCACTACTGTCATCAATGGAAACACCACATCTACTGATGATAGCATGCGAAAACAGTCAGCCAGTTAATGATGAGCTAGAAAGAATGTTACAGGAATTGTTCAACATTCTGAAACAGAAGAACACTGTGAAAATTATTCTGACCACACAGTCAGATGATAACACCGTTGCTTTTATACAAGAAATAGCTACGGAAACATTCGGTGAAGGGTTCATTACAACAGATGAACAGTTAAATTGGAGTGATTTAACTGCCCGTTCACAGAGAAAAATGTTAGAGAAGACAGTGATTTTTCAAGGCACAAGTGTCGCTTTAAATCAACTGACATGTGCTGAATCAGTGACAGATTCATTCCCTCTTGCTGACTTGTTACAAGAAAAGGAGCTTAGAATTGGAAAAGAACCTGTACCATCTGCTTGCAGTGGTTACAATGAGAAGTACTATATTGATAGAACTTTTAATCACAACATTGTCATTAGACAGGGTATTTTAAATGACGAAAGAGCCCAAAAATTTGATGATTTATTGGCCAGGACTGAACAGGAATTCAAACAGCTCTGTCAACAGAATCCAACAAGTAATGTGCATTGGCTGGAGAATGATAAGTCAGGGAAACTCATTTGGCAGCAGTCACAAAGAAATTTAAAGACATTACGTAAATATATTCAGGCCCAGAAATGCCAATCTTATGCTCCTAAAGATTTAGACGAGCTGTTGCAGCAGGCAAAGCGCCATAAAGTCATGCTAATTGCTGACAAAGCAGGAATGGGTAAAACCACCGTATTGACCCATCTGTCTAAATGCATCAAGCAAAAATTTCCAGCCCACTGGTTAGTGAGAATTGATTTAAATGACTATACAGAACTACTCGAGGCTCAGAAAGGAAAGAAGATGGATAAAGAGAAGGTACTTGAATTTGTATCAAACGAAGTGCTAAAGCTTGAATCTCATTTAGAGAAGGAGTTGTTTAAGAAGTGCTTTGAAGGAAATGAAATTAGCAAAGTAGTGGTAATGATGGACGGTTTTGATGAAATCAGTCCAAAATACAAACAGACAGTCATTGAGATGCTGCAAGTTCTGAAGCAGACTTCGTTAGAGCAGCTGTGGGTCACCACCCGACCCTACCTGAGAGAGGTTTTGGAGGATAATCTACAACAGCTATCCTATACCCTAGAACCCTTCTCCGAAGATGAGCAAGTTGAATTTCTAAAGAAATTCTGGCATGAAACTTTAAATCTTGAAGACATGAATCAACACCGATTACAAACTTATGCTGCAGCATTAATTAGTAAGTTGGCACAGTCAATTGGCGATAAGTTCAGAGAGTTCACCAGTATCCCATTACAAACCCGCATGCTAGCCGAGGCTTTTAAAGAGGAATTTGGATCATTTTATCATTCAAATAAATCCAAGCCTCAGTTACCTCATAAGCTAGACTTGCTGGGGTTATACAGAAAGTTTATTGAGAGCAAATACAACATATATTATGAAGAAAAGTCCAGAACACAAGCAGATAAAACGGCTGCAGAGGAGCTACGAGAACGAGACATCAAAAACATACAGGTGGAGCATCAGAGTTTAGCCTTAGAGGCGTTGTTTCCTGAGGACCAGAGGACATTTCTTCAAAATGATCACCATTCTCCATTTTCAGATGAAGAGTTGGGTAGGATTGGGATAGTGCAGAGAAATAATGAGGGTAAGCTGCAATTCATCCACCGCACTTTTGCTGAGTATTTTGTGGCTGAGCTCCTAGTGAAACAACTGACAAAGGAAATTAAACAACAGGACCTTTTACTCAATACAGTGTTATTAAGAACACATTATCAAGTTACTAGATCCTTTTTGGATGGACTGTTGGAAAACTCCAAGCCATCAAAATTAGTCTTGAAAGAGTATGGAGAAAAACTCAATGAACAATGGAATCTGGGGGAAGTAAATCAACCCCTGGAAGGTGTTACAACAGAATTACACAAAGCAGCGACAGAAGATAACGCTCACATTATTGGATTTTTATTAGACAGCCTAAAATCAGAACATTCAAATGCTTTAAAGAAAATGCTGTTAGCCAGAGACAGCAAGGACCGAACTGCTTGTCATATGGCAGCAGAAAGAAACAGTGTACAGGCACTAAATAAAATATGGGAATGGGCCGAAGAAGTGACATCTACCCTCACATATAGCCTGCTTCTGTCACAAGACAAAGACAGCAAAACGGCTTGGCAGCTGGCCGCAGAGGGAGGTTACATAAATGTGGTAGAGAAACTGTGGGGTTGGGCTCAAGAAGCACAAATAAACCCCGGTGAGTTACAGAATAAAGTAATGTTAGGCAAGGATTCAGAAGGAAGAACTGCATGGCATATTGCAGCAGAAAGGGGCAGTGTAGAGCTGATAGATAAACTGTGGGTTTGGGCTAAAGAAGCACAAATAACCCCCGGTGAGTTATGGAATAAAGTGTTGTTAGGCAAGGATTCAGAAGGAAGAACTGCATGGCATATTGCAGCAGAAAAGGGTAGTGTAGAGTTGATAGATAAACTGTGGGGTTGGGCTAAAGAACTACCAAACCCTGAATTGTTAAAGAATAAATTGTTATCCCGAGATAATCATGGATTAAATGCCTGGCACCTAGCGGCAAAGGCAGGAAGTGTAGAGATACTACACAAACTGTGGGACTGGGCAAAGAAACTGAAGCTAGAACCAGAGGAGAAAAGGAATGGGGTGTTGTTGTCACAAGACAAGTTTGGACAAACGGCCTGGCACAAGGCAGCAGAAGGAGGCCACATTGAAGTATTAAACAAACTGTGGGACTGGGCTAAGAAACTGAAGCTAGCACCAGAGGAGATATGGAATGAGGTGTTGTCAAAAGACAAGTTTGGACAAACGGCCTGGCATAAGGCAGCAAAAGGAGGCCATGTTGAAGTATTCGAGAAACTGTGGGATTGGGCGAAAGAAAAAAAACTAAACTCAGATTATTTGAAAAATGCACTGTTTCTATCCGAAGACAGTCGCGGGTTTAGTACATGGGGCTGCGCAGTTCATAATGGCCATATACATGTGTTACAGAAGCTGTGGAGTTGGACTGAGAAACTGCAGCTAACTATAAAACAGTTGAATAAACTGCTCCTAGCTGTAGATAGGGATGGAAATACTGCCATTTACTGGGCAGCATATACAGGCAGTATAGATTTACTGGAGAAGCTATGGGGGTTGTGCAAGGAAACGCAACTAAACCCAGATGATTTGAGTAAATTGTTGGTTTCGGCTTGGCAAGTGGCAGCAGCAAGAGGCTATCTAGAAATAATAGAAAGTCTGTGGCTGTGGGCTGGGGAAGTGCAGCGAAACCCACACGGGTTAAAGAGAAGATTGTTATTGGACCAAAATAGGGACGGTAAAAGTGTCTGGCATATGGCAGTGGCAGGAGGCCACATTGAGGTATTAGAGAAACTGTGGGGCTGGGCTAAAGAGAAACTAAACACCGATTATTTAAAAAGTGTACTGTTTCTACCAGAAGACAGTTGCGGTTTCAGCACTTGGTGCTACGCGATATGTGAGGTCCGTACAGATATAATACAGAAACTGTGGGGTTGGGCTGAGGAAATGCAACTAACAGCAGACGAGATAAAGACTAACCTGTTCCTAGCTGTAGATAGGGATGGAAATAGCGCCATTTACTGGGCAGCATGTACAGGCAGTATAGAGTTATTAGAGACACTGAGGGATTTGTGCAAAGAAACGCAACTAAACCCAGATGAGATGTGTAAATTGTTGGTTGCCGCCTGGCATGTGGCAGCAGCACGAGGCTATCTAGAGATATTAGAAAGATTGTGGTTATGGGCTGGAGAAGTGCAACTAAACCCAGATGAGATGTGTAAATTATTGGTTGCTGCCTGGCATGTGGCAGCAGCACGAGGCTATCTAGAGATATTAGAAAGATTGTGGTTATGGGCTGGAGAAGTGCAACTAAACAAACGTGAGTTAAAGAGAAGATTGTTATTTGAACAAAATAAGGACGGAGAAAGCGCCTGGTGTGTGGCAGTAAGAGAAGGTAAGGAAATGGTGTTGGAGAGAATTTTGCATTTGGCAAAAGAAATGCAACTAAACCCACATGAAGTAAGGAATAAATTATTGCTAGACCAAGAGGAGGATGGACGATCTGCATGGTTCCTGGCAGCAAAAAGTGGCAATGTGAAAGTATTGGAAGAAATTTGGGAGTTGGCTAAAGAGAAAGGAAACACAGAAGAAATAAATTCCAAGTTGTTGTTAGCACAAAACAAATATGGGCAGACTGCTTTGCATGTAGCAGCAGTAAATAGTGTGGCAGTACTGGAGAAACTGTGGGCTTTTGCTAAAGAAGCACAACTAAGTCAAGAGAAGCTAGTGAATAAATTGATACTAGCCAAAGATAAGAAAGGATACACTACATGGAACCAAGCAGCAAAAGGTGGCAGTTTAGAGACTTTAGAGAAATTATGGAGTTGGGCTAAGGAAGTGGAACTAAACCCACATGAATTGTTGCTAGCCCAAAATGAGGAAGGCGAAACTGACTTCCATTTGGCAGCAGAGAGAAACCATGTAGAAATATTAAAGAAACTGTGGGACTGGGCTGAAGAAGAAAATCAGAATCTCAGTGGGTTAAAGAATAAATTGTTACTAGCCAAAGACAGGGGTGGATACACCGCATGGAACAGAGCAGTAAAAGGTGGCAGTTTAGAGGCATTAGAGACATTATGGAGTTGGGCTAAGGAAGCGGAACTAAACCCACATGAACTGTTGCTAGTCCAAAATGAGGAAGGAAAAAAATCCTGGATATTGGCAGCTCAAAAGGGCAATTTAGAAGCACTAGAGAAACTGTGGGTTTGGGCCAAGGGAGCGCAAGTGAATACAAAGGAATTAAGCAAAAAGTTGTTATTACACAAAAACAAGGATGGATACACCGCGTGGAACGAGGCAGCATATTTTGGCAGATTAGAGGCGCTGGAAACATTGTGGAGTTGGGCTAAGAAAGCAGAAATAAACCCACATAAATTGTTGCTAGCCCAAAGTCAGCAAGGACGAACAGCCTTGCACTTAGCAGCAGACGGAAACCATGTCCCAATATTACAGAAACTGTGGGACTGGGCCGGAGAATCACAACAGAATCCAAATGAGTTAAAGAAAAATTGTTTACTAGCTAAAGACCGGTATGGGTACACTGCGTGGCAGAGAGCAGCAAATTGTGGCAGACTAGAGGCATTAGAGACTTTATGGAGTTTGGCTAAGGAAGTGGAACTCAGCCCTGATGAATTGTTGCTAGCCCAAAATGAGCAAGGACAAACTGTCTTGCACATGGTAGCAGAGAAAAACCATACAGAAATACTAGAGAAATTGTGGATGTGGACCAAAGAAACACAAAAGAATACAAATGATTTACAGAGAAAATTGTTACTAGACAAAAACAAGGAGGGAAACACTGTGTGGCACCAAGCAGCACGTTTTGTCACATTAGAGGCATTAGAGACATTATGGAGTTGGGCTAAGGAAGTGGAACTAAACCCACATGAATTGTTGTTAGCCCAAAATAAGGAAGGATATACCGCATGGCAAGAAGCAGCTCGGAGATGCCATTTAAAAGTATTAGATAAATTGGTGGTGTGGGCCAACGAAGTGCAACAGAATCCAAATGAGTTAAAGAAAAAATTGTTTCTAGATAAAGACAAGTATGGAAACACTGCGTGGCACCATGCAGCAAGACTTGGCAGACTGGAGGCATTAAAGACCATATGTAATTGGGCTAAGGAAGTGAAACTAAACCCAGATGAATTGTTGATAACAAAAAATGAGGAAGAAAACACAGCGTGGCAAGTGGCAGCTGGGAAATGCCATTTAGAAGTATTAGAGAAACTGTGGGTGTGGGCCAACGAAGCGCAACAGAATCCAAATCAGTTAAAGAAAAAATTGTTACTAGACAGAGACAAGGATGGATACACCGCGTGGCACCATGCAGCAAGATATGGCAGATTAGAGGCATTTGAGACAATATGGAGTTGGGCAAAGGAAGCAGAACTAAGCCCACATGAATTGTTGTTAGCAAAGAATGAGCAAGGACAAAATGTCTTGCACATGGCAGCGGAGGAAAACCATGTACAAGTATTACACAAACTGTGGGTCTACATTGAAGAAGCACAACTTAATGCAAATGAGTTAAAGAATAGATTGTTATTAGCCAAAAACAGTGATGGATACACCGCGTGGCACGAGGCAGCATATTTTGGCAGATTAGATGCACTAGAAACATTGTGGGGTTGGGCTAAGAAAGCGGAAATAAACTCAGATGAATTGTTGCTAGCCCCAAGTCAGCAAGGACGAACAGCCTTGCACTCGGCAGCAGAAGGAAACCATGGCGCAATTTTACAGAAACTGTGGGACTGGGCCGGAGAATCACAACAGAATCCAAATGAGTTAAAGAAAAAATGGTTACTAGCTAAAGACCGGTATGGGTACATTGCGTGGCAGAGAGCAGCAAATTGTGGCAGACTAGAGGCATTAGAGACATTATGGATTTGGGCTAAGGAAGTGGAACTCAGCCCTGATGAATTGTTGCTAGCCCAAAGTGAGCAAGGACAAACTGTCTTGCACGTGGCAGCAGAGAAAAACCGTATAGAAATATTATATAAATTGTGGATGTGGACCAAAGAAACACAAAAGAATACAAATGATTTACAGAGAAAATTGTTACTAGCCAAAAACAAGGATGGAAACACTGTGTGGCACCAAGCAGCACGTTTTGTCACATTAGAGGCATTAGAGACATTATGGAGTTGGGCAAAGGAAGCAGAACTAAACCCACATGAATTATTGTTAGCCCAAAATGAGGAAGGGTATACCGCGTGGCAAGTAGCAGCTCGGAGTTGCCATTTAGAAGTATTAGATAAATTGGTGGTGTGGGCCAATGAAGCACAACAGAATCCAAATGAGTTAAAGAAAAAATTGTTTCTAGATAAAGACAAGTATGGAAACACTGCGTGGCACCATGCAGCAAGACTTGGCAGATTGGAGGCATTAAAGACCTTATGTAATTGGGCTAAGGAAGTGGAAATAAACCCAGATGAATTGTTGATAACAAAAAATGTGGAAGAAAACACAGCGTGGCAAGTGGCAGCTGGGAGATGCCATTTAGAAGTATTAGAGAAACTGTGGGTGTGGGCCAACGAAGCGCAACAGAATCCAAATGAGTTAAAAAAAAATTTGTTACTTGACAAAGACAAGTATGGAAACACTGCATGGCACCATGCAGCAAGATATGGCAGATTAGAGGCATTAGAGACAATATGGAATTGGGTTAAGGAAGCAGAACTAAACCCAGATGAATTGTTGCTAGCACAAAGTCAGCAAGGACGAAATGTCTTGCACATGGCAGCAGAGGAAAACCATGTACAAATATTACGCAAGCTGTGGGTCTACACTGAAGAAGTGCAACTTAATGCAAATGAGTTAAAGAAAAGATTGCTATTAGCCAAAAACAGGGATGGATACACCGCGTGGCACCAGGCAGCATATTTTGGCAAATTAGAGGCACTAGAAACATTATGGAGTTGGGCTAAGGAAGCGGAAATAAACCAACATGAATTGTTGCTAGCCAAAAGTCAGCAAGGACGAACTGCCTTGTACCCGGCAGCACAGAGAAACCATGTCGAAATATTACAGAAACTGTGGGTCTGGGCCGAAGAATCACAACAGAATGCAAATGAGTTTAAAAAAAAATGGTTACTAGCTAAAGACCGGTATGGGTACACTGTGTGGCAGAGAGCAGCATATTCTGGCAGACTACAGTCATTAGAGATATTATGGAGTTGGGCTAAGGAAGTGGCACTCAAACCTGATGAATTTTTGCTAGCCCAAAATGAGCAAGGACGCACTATCTTGCACATTGTATCAGAGAAAAATCATGTAGAAATATTACACAAACTGTGGGTCTGGGCCGAAGAAGCACAACAGAATCCAAAGGAGTTAAACAAAAAACTGTTACTAGCCAAAGACATTTGTGGAAACACCACGTGGCATCAGGCAGCATATTTTGGCAGTTTACAGGCATTAGAGGTATTAT
>Ga0268261_10003440_pt1 | contig 11645 bp, 8 predicted proteins | sample TergutNc150P1_FD_190353 | JGI IMG/M metagenome (GOLD analysis project Ga0268261, IMG submission 190353) | Nasutitermes corniger P1 segment gut microbial community from laboratory colony in Florida, USA - Nc150 P1 (SPAdes) (version 2) | ecosystem: Host-associated > Arthropoda: Insects > Digestive... | reverse complement strand
CTGGCATTTTTGAATGCTCATGTCAGTCTCTTCTGCGTCGCTGTCAGCTGTGTACGTTTGAACACCTGCTCTAAATTGGTACAAAATAAAACTTCTATTTCAGAATGATTCAGTGGTTTTTTTTTTTATTTCCAACCTTAGTCAGACCCACTTTAACGGTCCCCCCTGTCACCTCACAGAGTTTGAGCATGGAGTTTTTCCGCACCTGTATATGAACTGTATATACAGTATCTATACATTTCTGTACAGTACACATATATTTCTATACAATATATTCATCTACTACTAATGCACTGAAAATTAAAGAGACACACATCCATAGTTTTGGTACAGTTAATTCTGACAGGACTGTGGTAGCTTTGCCACATACACTTTCTGTTGCAGATTGTTGGCATTTAATGCTATCTTAACGCTTAGCACTTTCTGTGTTTCTATTAGCATTATCACAAATTGTACGTACACTACTATAAGCAAGTCTAACATTATGGCATATGTCAACACTGCATTCACCATTTTGAAGTAGGCTTATTATGTCTAATTTCTCCTCAGTACTGACTGTCTTTCACCAATTTTTCACTTGAACTGCACTATTAGGTGATGTAGATTTGCAGTGAAGAGGAAACTAGATGAGCCACATGATAATTTTATACACATGACTGATAGCATGACAGTGATAACTTCCTGCCTGCCTCATATGGTAGATAAGGGTGGCCATGGATCATCTGTGCCAAATCACGTTAAACCGAAATTACCAGGTAAACTCAAATAGTGGTGTAAATTTTCATATCACGTTATTAAATCGAAAATGCATTAAACTGTGTAAAATGAGACCTGCTTGTACAGAAAACCAAGTAATAATAAAATAAAAGTAATAAAATTATGGTCATATATTTCAGGTTCTATGCACTAAAGCCACCAGCAGGCCAAATATGATAACACTAAAATACAGAGATGATATTCATTTATATCATCAGCACTACCATAACTGAATACCTTCTGTACATTTCAATGTTCTCATATTCAGCCTTATGGTGGCTTTAGTATATGCAGAAACATGTGGCCATATTTTTATTATTTTAACAAGTTGTGTCAACTGAAATACCCTCTTACCTGATTATCCAGTGATGGATTCTACACTTTACACCATTCCCAAATACATGACACAGTGATAACCATCTAAAAACATATTAATTTTTATTAATCCTAGAACAGCATGCCAACTTACTCTAATAGGCCAGTTAGTGCTCGAGTAGGCTGATGGAATTTGTACGACAGTCCACTGTTTACTTCCTGTCAGAGTACTAGTTACAACAAAATTTCCTACATCCATAAACATCTCATTTGATCCATAAAGAGATGACAGTTGGTCCCTTGGGCATTCATGGTAAACCTTAGTCAAGCTATCACCAAAATTGACAAACATTCGATCTTCACCCTGGAGATATAAATGGCTCTGCTGACTCTGGAAGAAAAAAAAAGGTAATAAACATAGGAGAAATTTTGAAATTACTAATTGTTTAAAACCCACTAAAATGGCACATCACAACAACAAAGCACAACAAAAGTCACAAAGTACAGTGAAAATCTCTCATGACATTTCTGAAAAAAAAATTGTTTATACTACACAGACTTTCTTGAACAGTAAGCAACTTACATTTTCTACCCTCTTTTTATGTCACAGCCAAACTCATTACATATTCAATAATCAATGGCTCTACAGAATTAAAACTGTACAATCATAAGCAATCTGAAGTGAATACATGTATACACAATACTTCACATGACCCAAATTAACACAAAACAGAAAATCACCACATTCTCAATTAAACCATGCTTATTCATGTTGTAGATTACACATGCACCATGGAATTATGTCAAACTGTGTGAAATGCATGTTTGGAAATTAATGGCAATTAAGTCAGAATGTGGTATCACTTCCCATGACACGCTTATACGGATTAGAACTGAGTTGCTTATATGTACAACCGATGTGTAGTGAAACAGACTTGGAGATTTAACCCTTAAAAACTTGGAGCATTATTTCAAGCTTGTATGTGTGGAACACATGTAAAAAAAGGGAAATTGTTTAAGATTTTAATGTAAAATTATGTTAAATGGGTTAAAAAATCGCTGTGCCATTAACTTTCCATGTTTCTTGGGGTGGGAAATGCTTTTAAGCAAACAACATATTAAAACAGCAAATTATACATTTTGTACTAAATTATTCTGACATCTCAAACAGGGAAACTTCTCAAGTGGGGTTACCTTAAGTCATGGTCTTCCAGCCTTTTTTATGGCAAAAGGTCACACTCATTATTGCAGGCTGGTAAGCAGGTTGCACGTAAAAAAATAACTGTTAAGTGGTATACCTAACTGCCTTAATTACTGTGCAAATTTTATAGAATATACACAGTTTACAAACGTGTCCGCAGGCCACGTAATGCAACCTGGAGGGCCACACGTGATGTGTGAGTTGGAGACCCATGCCTTAAGTGGACTTTACTGTACAAATGCACAATAACTGTCATTCATTTATAACTTTCTTACTGCAAAAAAGGCACGAACATATTCTTCACACACATGCTGTGTAACGTACACAAGCTTTTCACTTAACAGTGATCAGCTGTGAATGATGTCATCTACTAGTCAATGGATAACTTTCCTTATTTTAAATAACATTACAACTCATAATCAGAATCACCAAGACCAACCTCGCAATAAATAAAACTATTTGCAACAAAGAACGCAAGACACATTTTGACTTGTTAATTGTTGATAGGTTAAATATCAAACAAATCAAATGAAAATTATGAAACACAATATTACATAGCATGATGCTATCTATGAGCTTGCCATATTGCAGAAGTATGCCTGCCAAATGTACCACAAGTTGTATGTTACCACAACAAATTTAAAAATCCAAATCATCTTACAATGTGTTTGAAATAAAAAAAACATAAAGAAACATACAACAATTTATTTTACATTATACAAATGTTGATCTGTTATTGTAAATATTTACATATAGGGTACATTAAACTAATAACTTACTGGGGATAAACTGGTTACTTTACTGACCACAGGGTCAATGGCAGCAGCACTAAATATAATACAAAAATACCACAAACACAGGCAATCAAGGTAACCAGTTCTTTTAACACATACCACTACCACATGATTCAGAAACACTACTGTTATTACTATACACTTAACAGCAATTCACAATGCCATATGTTAATGATATGAGTATGAACCCACACTAAGGACCAACATTAACTAAATATTCTCTTACACAAGATGGCATACATAACACTGGTTGGCATCAAAATCCTCTCTGAAATAATTCTGATAGATTTTAATTGGGTATAGTTTCACAAACTACAAAGCATGAATAAAATGTTTATATCACCCTGCATTTGGATGATACAAGTTGATAGCTCAGATGCATGGCCAAAAACTGAAATTGGGGGCTTGGTCAAGCATTTGTTATGCTGTTTATTTATTTTTATTTACTTAAGTCACTTAAATCCCTACAGTAATATTGTCTCAAACTGTAAATGCTTGCTTCCAGCTGCTTAATGTCCCTGTAATCTTTAAGTGGGCCATCGCTGTTGTGTTAGATACAATCACAAATGACAGATAAATAAAATTTGTTTGACTCATTTTATCTATCATTTGTGAATGTCCCTGTAATTTTCAGTGTGATAATTATCCCAATGCAAAGTAAGGGGACACTAAACACACAAATATTTATTACAGCGACAAAATTTAATTAGTCACTGTGATAATATGACAGTGTGACCAAATGTCACTGTGAGAGTTACTGAGATAAAATTTCGATTTGGTTATTTGTTGGCATGATCAAATGCCCTTGATAAACTGTCACAAGATAATATACTGCAACCCCGTCCCTCAGAACCTCAGTCTTATTCCACTCTCCACTGAGTGTTGTACCAGTGCAAAACAGAAAGTTTCCTGTTTGTTTGAAAAGTACTTGTCTTGTGTGTAATATGTCATGTTCCTACCAAAATCAGCTAAATAGCTGTCCCTACATTTGTGGCAAAGTGGTGTTAAAATCAGAAAGGAAGCCACTATAAAGCATATGAGAAGAGCTTATGAACTATATTTTGACTGTAAGGTCAGAGATTAAGATAAAGTTTGGGTACTGAGGATTTACTGCAGATCATTTCAATGACTTTGGCAGGCTAGTTGAAAGGTACCCACAAATCAATGCCTTTTGCTGTTCTGATGGTGACAGCCTCAAGACCACCTAAACAACTGCAATTACTCACATGACCAAGATCGCTGGTTTCTCTCAATTTTCTAAGCATAAACTACAGTATCCTAATACACCCTCTGCTTTAAGACATGTTCCTCATGATGATTCAATGCCCGTGCCAAAGCCACCAGAACCTTATATTCTTGACTCAGATTCAGAATCAGAAGAGGTGTCACCAGAAGATACAAGGCCCAGCATGAATGCAGACCCAGACTTTTCAACATGTGATACTTTACAGCCATATCTGATCACTCAGGCAGAATTGTTTGAGATTTGGAACTCCCAAGGACATTTCCCAAATGGAAAAGAGGTAAAGTGAAAAATGGAATCCAAATATGTTGTCTGACTACTACCGGGGTCTTATAAGGAAGACACCAACTGGCAAATATCAGAGGCCAAAGAAGATGTTGTGAGTGTTTAATGACAAATTTATTTTGTAGTTATGATACCGTTCATTATTGACACTGCATATTGTAAGTAAACACCAATACAATACTTATTAGGGAATTATTATAATAATACAATACAAGAGACCTGGTTGAGTCACAGAATACTTAACTGTTCTGTATCAACTGCAGAACATTTGGCATCAAAAAGACATAAGAATGATTAACAAAAAATTGGACATGGTTACTGTTAAAAGTACTCACAGTCCATTCAAAGTGTATTTTTAAGTATGCCTGGAATAACTGAGAAAAACTACATAAAACCTCTGCTAAGTTAGTTATGACAGTGGATCAAAAAACAGTTTAAAAGTTCTATTATTCAAGATGTTGAACTTCTGGAAATTCAAATGCTGTTGATACACACGATAAAGAGCTCTATTGTGATTAAGTTGTCAAATGTGCTAACATACTGTGGCTGAAGCAATGGGGATAAACTTAACACATGCAGTGAGAAGTGCCTAAATTGTCAACAGGACTATGTTGAAAAATTGTGTACCAGTGGCACCTTCACTGTATATTGTTAGCTGTAATCCACGTGCAACAGAAATCAAGTGAGGATATCATTCTTCTAGGATATGACGCTGCATGAATACATAATCAGATCCCATCGCTTGAAGGCGATGTAGCATCCCCATCTGGAATGGTTAAGAAGTTGATGTGACTAGTGTTGATGTAAAGGCTAAATATGCCAATTCCAGTTCCAGTACCAGAACAAGTGTTTTCTTGTACATGTATCTGCACGAATACTTGTTTCAAATGTGCAGTAATATTAGCAAACTACACGCTCCAAAGTTATTTGTACTGCACTGTTGATGTCAGACGAAAGCAGACATTTCTGTTACTTTTGTATGATGTATTGTTCTCTGGCATTGTGATTTGGCTCTGTATTTAAATGTAACCGTGGACCAACAATTTTACTTACAGAAAATTACAATTCAAAGGTGCATCTGTTTTGTGAAGTATAACATCTACCTTTAACTGAATCCATGGTGAAACAAATGCAATCCCTGCTTAAAGTTTAGAAATCCTGGACACCATATTCCAGATGCCACATCTTGAAACAGCCCTTTCAAACAATAACGTAAAAATTCCTGCTTTATGTAAGTGGTACACTTCAAGAAGTAGTAAGTTTTATGAAATATGTGTTTTTCCAAATAAAACTGTCTCTCGGCAGTCACATTCAAACATAAAACCTTTAATCATACAGCCAATGAACAAAAAAATCAGAGCAAAATAACAGAAATATGCTTTCCTTGCACTGCCAGCCTTATCAATGCAGCAAAAACAGTTTCTGAAACACAAGCATAGCTGAATAGTATAACTGCATAGTTTAAATGGGTAACTGTATAAAAATTTATTGATATCATGCCTGGAACCATTATATCTGACCTCAGCACCAATGCTAGTCTCCTACCCACTTACCTACCAGCAAAGTGGAGCACAGTCTTCACCATCAAGTTATCACTGCACCTTATCACACATCTCAGAAAAGTCATTAACAACTTTTTCTTACAGAAATTACAAATGATTTGAATTATGACATGGCCCGTATGCTTACAGCACTTCTGGTTTCAGCTTCATCTCTCAGCATCAACAGTTTTACCCAGAAATTCTCATTGCACCTTATGTTTTAAAACTAACAACTTGAAATACAGTATGACTGCATACCATGCAAGGGTTTACAGTGAGTGCACTCTTGACAAAATCCAACTGTATAACACAGTCCAAACTGCTACTTCCCCCAGGATCATGATCAGCTTGTCGCTTTACCATCCACAATTGGTAACCCTCTGCTGACCATTCCTGGAATATGCGGTCGTAATTAGACAGGGAAAAGACCAAACAAACTTGACTGTAACATATTTTCATCTTCTACATGTACCAGGTAAATAGTACCTGGGCAATTCTCATGGGAAAACCAAAGTTATGTGGTACAAACATCCAATCCCAGCATGTCTAGAATGAAGTGCTTTGTTGTATTGTGTTTTTAAGGCATCATAAACATTGCAGGTAAAGCCAAGCTAAGCAAAGCCCAGTCTGACCGAACCCATCAAGGCCAAGTGACACAGTGCCAGCTGAATGGGCCAAGCTGAGCTGAAAAAGAGTGTGCCTCAGAGTCATAATCTGTGGAAAGAAGTCACAACAAGTGAAGATACTTTCCTTAATACAGAATGATGGAGAATCTCTCACTGACTCAAAAAATGTTTTCTTTTGGGCACAAAATAAATATTAGGTGCAAAATTTAGGAAGGCTGCACAATCTTTTAGACAACTTACTTACAAAGAAAAGTTTCAGTGATACTTCAGAATGAGTTCCTACACATTCACATACATTTTATACTTAATCTGCACATAAATTAAGAAACAAAATACAAATTTTCTGCTACATTAAAATTTTATTAGGAGACTTTAATGCAGTATTGGGGAGAGAAGATATTTTCAAACTGGCAACTGGGGAATGAGAGTGTACATAAGTAGTAATGATAACAGGCTTAGATTAGTAAACTTTGCCACATGAAAATCTGTCAAGATCACAGCTTTCACACATTGACACATTCATAAATACAGTTGCACCTCCCCTGATGGGAAGACTCACAGTCACATCAATCACATCTTGACATGCAGAAGATGGCATTCAAGCATACTTGATGCCTCATCATTCAGTGGAGCTACTGATCACTATGTTGTGGTTACAAATTTATGGGGAGGCTGTCAGTAAGTAAACAATCAGCAGATAAACTGTATATGGAAAGATTCAGTATCAAGAAGCTAACTAAGGTGATGTTATGGAGCAGTATCAGTTTAAAATCCAAACAGGTTTGCAGCTTTAGAGAACTCAGTGCTGATTTCAATATAAGGGTCAACTACTGATCATGTATCCTACATTTGTCAAGTACTTGAGAAACAATAGGAATACAATGTGACAGTGCATCAGCTACTTATAGACTTTCAAGATGGCCTACGATTCAGTCAGGACAGATGTCCACACAATATTCTCACTGAGTTTGGTTCTATGAAACTAGGAAAGCTAATACATACACATTTAAATGAAGTCTTGGTCTAGACATCAAGAAGATTTAAATCAAACAAAAATTTGCAGTACTCAAAGTCTGGAATGCGTGGAGGGGTTTAGCAGTTCAAACCACATTTAAGCCTTGTAGGTCATTAGAATGGGTAGAGGTCTAACACACACTTCCATTCAAGTCTCAAATTCTCTTTCTTGTTATAGTGGTAGGTAGTTGTGCACAGATGTTCCTTTGTTCACAAAGATATTTTCGGATGGGCTTGCCTGCAGGCTACCTGTTTTCTTGACAAAGGAAGAGACATTCCAGAACTAGGACTCGAAAGCTGGACTTCACGAGGGAAACAAGTGTTGAAAGAGGCACAGAGGTGAACACACATCCTAACAGCATTTGTCTTGGTCAATCTTTAAGTTCTTCATGATTGTGTGTAAGTCATCAATAAATAAGAAACGGCTCCTATTTGTCCGTATATTCCTTGGGATGGAGTCACGCTCACCAACGAGCGAACGAAATGTCATAACTGACAGTCAGGCAGATTAAGGCAAACAGTTACACACTAATAAAATCTTGGATTCCATAAAATACAGAGAATTTCGTGGTTACCTGACTGAATATTAGCTTCTCAAGGACTCCATGGAGATATTTAACATTTCTTACAACAGAAATGTTTCATGATAAACAGATAAAAAATTTGTTAACTTTTTTGGTCAGTGAACACTAAAACATCCTGAAACAGAAACCCTAAAAACAGTTTTAAGCAACAGAAGGTGCATATTCAAAAACAAATATCCTGAGATATTCCTCACATTTTTTTAGACTGCTTGACATACGTATCATTGTGCAATACACTGCAGTACTGCTGCCAGACAACAGCAAATAGAAAGGCACGAAACATATGTATCTCTTAGGGGTGACAGACACTTGAAAATGAAGGACAATTTTTTGTAAATTCAAAATATTTGAACAGAATGTACTTGCCATTAACAGCTTTTTTTCCCCTGCTGTTCTGAAATGTTCATATTTTCAAATTATGCCATTAATTTTTCAATGTACTCACCATACTGTGTATATGCAGAGGATTAGAATGTGCAAGATCTACATGTAGGCCATAATCCCAACCAAGAGTACACATCAGAAGTGCCCCAAATGTGCTCCAAAGAGACACACCACCTTTTTGCCATGACACAGCCATAGCGCAGCCATCAGGAGTCCATTTAATGCCTTGAACACATCCAGGCGATCCTGGGTAATCTTTACTAGACAGGATAATATAATGCGAAACTTCAAGGCCACCTGTACTCTCATCAATACAATACACCACAGCTTGTGAACTGGAAAATAAATACAATGAAATGCATTAATTCCCAATCAACCACATTTCAGAGCATATAGCATCTCGGTTACATGAAAGTAAAAACTTGATGATCCATATACAAAACTTATACAAATCAAAGCTGTCTTCTTATTAAAGGATGCAAAATGATGATGATGATGATGATGATGATGTCAATGTACAGGATTACCATCTACACACCACAAGATATGAGGGCAATGACCCCTTATGAATCATAAAAAAGAGGACATATTTTATTTTCTTCACAAGAACATAATAACACTTACAGATTTTTAGTATGTCAGTTCCATGCACAAGCATACTTATTAGTGGATCTACTTTTCTTCTGAATGGCACAAGCACCACAATATAAGTTACTCTTTTTAAGACATATTCTTAAAATTGTACTGAACAGATCAAATTCTTTTAAATGATTCAGCAGGCAATCTGTTCCTCTCTATTGTCCACTGACCCTGCATGAGGAAGAAAATTCTCTAGACATTTCCATTATGTGCAGAACACAAAAACAAAACTGCACTAACTTTAATAAGTGGTAGCATTATTACCTTTACCAAAATATTCTGTTCATATTTATGGGTAAGGACAGGCCAAAAAAAAAAAGAAAGAAAAAAAAATATATATACACACACACACACACACACACACACACACACACACACATATTGCATACTTTTGAAGATGACAAAAATCATCAAACTATTTAGTATCATCTGTAACACCTTTTCAGTGTACATATCAGACAGCAAGTTGAAAATTTAACCCATTATGTAGAACTATTTAAGCTCAGGTAACAAAATGCAGACAATTCATCATACTGCTTCATCCACATATTCAACTACTCCAAGCATGAAGTGTAAACTCCTTCTACAGGCTGAAAAAAAAAACTGTTTGCACTCTTCTTCATAGCCATCCTCCAACATGTGTGTCACCAAATTTTTGGTTTTTAATATCACAAATTTGGAAGCTAGCCTCTCACCAATCGACACGGGCACAGTGTAAAGAATTGTCAGCATTTCAATTATAGATGTTAAGTCATGCTTCCACATTTGTTTGAAACACACTTATGCAAAAGTGAACATACCATTAAGAGATCTTACTAAGACTGTTTTCAAAAAATGTCTTAGTTGCAAGTGGTTCTGACTGACAGAGAAAGAACGTATGCAGTAGTCACTCTGCTGCAGAAAAAAATAACCATCTTGACTCACTATAACACAACATGTGCTTAATACAAACAAAAATGGAAAACTCTTTTGATGATTCTATCCAACACTTAAGTATGTTACCTTTGCCAAGGTATCTGCATGCAGTTCTACAGCCATCAGTTTCACATTCGTTTCTACTAACTACATGCAGCAGATCCCTTCTTGAGTAATCAAAAGTCACTCAGCTACTAATCTATTCCCTACCTTTGGAATGAAGGTACATTTGCAAGCGAGGTTTCAGGCTCAAATGGTGGCAGTTATAAAGACTATAAACTTTGTTCATTAGCAGGTTCAAAAGAGTGTGTCATTCAACATTAACCTGAATCAGATGAACCCAGTCCATACTTTTCACCCTGTTCCTTGAAGATAAAACTAAATACATCCTTTCAGCTTTGTCTGCCTTCCCAGTGGTCTCTTCCTTTCAGGATATCTTTTTATATTTTCCCTTCCTAATTTCCATTACCACTTTTTAGGAGACATCAATTTACAATACAAGCTGCCAAGACTCTACAGACCATGACAAATTATCCAGGTCTCATGGTGACCTGGTTCCTGGGATTTGTTGAGCCCAACATTAAAGACTCCAGCAATCCTTATTTTTCATAACTACAGGCATAGAACAAACATGTTACTACCCATTGTAGTCACCATCTTCAGGAATCCCTGAAAATGGTCCCGTAATTTACGCTCAAATACTGGAAAAGTTTCAATACACAGGATGTAAAGACCTCAAAAGCCACAGTAACACATTCAATGCAGAACAGAGAAACCCAAAGATAAAAACATAATATGAGTTTACATATTTTAAGCATTTTATTAGTCAAAAGAATCAGTGATTCTTACTTTTTCCTTCCAAATGCTATAAGACGATATTTATGATTCACACTTGCGCATGTAGCATCTTCTATATTCTGGGCCCAAATGCCTTGAACTTGCTGAAACAATATGAGAATAGTATTCACTCATATTAATAATGAACAGATTTAACATACATGGACAAATGTTATGAAACATTAAAAGATGAAGTATGGTATAATAATAATAACACAAACTTAACTTGGTGATACACAGAGGAAATACAACTTTTGCCCCACGTTTCTTATGTCAGCCAAAGGGATTTGAAAAAGCTGAAATTTGGTATACAATAATTTTGAACTTTCCAGCCCTGGGGAGAATAAGCAAGCAAGCAACAAACAAATAAACAAAATAACTATAAGTTCTGCAGCCAGTCAAAAAATCCCCTGCATTTTATGGAACAAGTTCATAACTGTGTTCAAGAGAGCCTGCCACTTGTCCTTCTTTTCAGTCAGATCAATCCTGTTTGCAAAGCCCCCCCCCCCCC